>MWVV01000116.1_pt1 | contig 28522 bp, 24 predicted proteins | sample 1047281 | NCBI WGS metagenome assembly MWVV01 (sample SAMN06349986, study PRJNA376086) | soil metagenome | isolation source: PT-2 sample Antarctic (ecotone) soil | place: Antarctica | collected 2015-01-13 | reverse complement strand
GAATATAAACAGCGTTCAAATCATAAAACTTGAACGCTGCGTTGTGCATAAAAGGCGACAGCGACTGCGCGACCGGATTGCCGACGATGCCGTAAATGTCCGTCTGCTCGTTTAACTGTTTGACGCGATAAATGTCAATCATTTCGGTAATGTTAAGTTGTCCGGCGGCGGTTTCCAAGCCCGCATCGAGCGCGGCATAAACGAGCGGCGCGCCGTGTCCCAAACCCAGAATACGCGTCCATTTTCCGGCTTCGCCCATCGCAATCGGAATCAATTTTTTCCCGACGGCGCACGCGTCGTCGCGCAGTTTCCAGACGGCTAATGCGTCGGTTATATCGTCGGCGCGCGCGGCGATTTTTAAGATACGGGCATTTGTTATCTTTTGAACCGCAAAAGCCATCGGCAAATTTTCCGGCAAACCGGAAAAATCGTGAAACGAGACGATTGATTCGGTTGTTTTGAGATTGAGAACGGAGTGCAAATCAAATTCAAAGTCGGCGTATAAGTTTTTCCGTTTGTTGCGTTGGAAAAACATTTCCCAAAATTTGACTCGCGTGCTGAAATTTATTTCGCGCCGCCCGCCTTGCTCGCGCGGGCGAAATGTGATGATAAAAGGTTTTTTGCTGCCGTAACTTGAAAATTTGCGCATAGCCAAATCAAGTTCGCTTTCTTTCAAGCAATCGAAACGCAGTTCGACAATATCGGCAATTTCCGCCGCGTGTCGGATGTTTTCGACAAATTCGTCGGCGGTTTCGGCGCAAACCGAAACGCAGATTTTGCCCGTGTTCATACGTTTGATTTCTCGGTTTGAGACAAAGGAAAAATCGCCGCAACGAGGAGCGCAATAACTCCGAATGCCGTGCAAAAGACGAGCGCCGTTTCGCCGCCGTGCTTGACGGCGATTGCCGTTAAAGCCCATGCGATTGCCAGAGCATACGCGGCGGTCGAAAGTTTCAGGCGAACGACGACGCCCAAAATCGTTACGGCTGCAACTATAACCGACGCCGAAATCCGCGCGGTCGAAGCAGATGTTTCGACACCCGAAGACGCGAGCGCCAGCGTGAAATTTAAAACGGTCGCAACCGTCGCCCAGCCGAAATAAAGACCAAAAGGCACACGCGCCGCCCACGTTTCCGCCGCGTCGCGTTTGTTTTGCAGGCGCGCATTTATTAAAACAAGTGTGCCGAGAAGAGTGAAAATCACCGCCAGCGACGCCCAAATTTGTTCGTGATGCCACAGGAAAATCCACGCGCAATTTGCCGCGCAATTTATAATGTAAAGCGCGCGAATGCGTTTGAAACGCGCGTTTTCAGCTTGCGAACTCATCGCCTGATAAATACTGAAAATTATTAAACCGAGATAAATCAAACCCCAAATCGAAAAAGCGTAACCGGCAGGCGTCAACAATGAAGGATATTTGTCGGAAACTTGCTGCGGCGTTGTGCCGTTAATGTAACCCTTTGCAGCCGAGTAATTTACAAACACGACACAAAGCGTGGCAAGAACGACGACAAATCGTTCAACGCGGCGCTCGCCGTTGAAATCTATTTTATCGGTCATCAAAATCAAGTATAATCTTTTAGTTCCTTTTTTTGCCAAAGTCGCAGCCAATTTGACTGATTTACCGATTGCAAATTGGAAAATTTCTCGCAAATAGTCAACCGATTTACGATTTGGTATAAATTTCGCGGAAAACGTTAAGGCTGGAAAACGCGTCAAAGTCTGCAACGGTCGGCTTTTAAATAAAATATTTGAAAATTTGATTGAAAAAATCTCTATGGCATTGATTTTGCACATAGAGAAAACGGCATACATTTTATCTTTCCCGATGCCTGTTTGAGTAAGGAAAGAGGAAAATCGTAATGAAAACCGCAAAAAAATTATTACTCGCAGTCGCTTTCGTATTCTGCATTTCGCTTTCGGCGCCGGCGCAGCAACAAGAGCGCGACGGTAAGAGACCGCCGAAGGAACATCCGCCGGTCGTTCCCATCGTTCCGAAAGACAAATCGAAAGACGATAAAAAAAAAGACGAACGGGAGAAAGACAATCGAGGAAAAAAACCGCAGGCTTTTATTTTCGATTTGAAAAATACTATTAAAATAAGTTTCGTCTAAAGTCGAAGCGGCTTAAAAGATAAAAAAGGCGTTCTGAAAGTAACTTTCAGAACGCCTTTTTTATCTTCAATGCCCGCTAACAGACTTGAACTGCTGACCTATCGCGTGTGAAGCGAGCGCTCTACCACTGAGCTAAGCGGGCGAATATTTGAATTTTAAAATTTTACTACACCGATATTCTCTTTAAAGAAAGATACTCCGTCTTCGGCGTTTTTGCCAAGCAGTGAAAGTTTGCAAAAGCAAAAATTGAAACGGACACTTTGCGCGTCGAATTTCCTTCGATTCGATAATCGGCAGCCGCGATTGTTTCATTAAATTATTTTTCGTCGGTTCAAATTTACAGGTTGAGAATTTCAAGTTTATAATTTGTGAAAACCGTTAATAAATTTTGCCGTTTTGACGAAAATTATGAAAAATGAAAAACAAAATCGCCGTGAGTTTCTGCAAAGAAGCGCGGCGGGCGTTACCGTTTCTTTAAGTCTTTTAAAGCAACTAAAAGCGGAAGAAGCGCAGCTTGATTTCGCCGGAACGAGCGCGGAATTAAACGAAATTACCGTCGGCGAACTTCAGGCAAAAATGAATCGAGGCGAGCTTTCTTCGCGCAAAATCGTCGAAAAATATCTGGCGCGCATCAGGGAAATTGACCCGAAAATTCATTCGGTAATCGAAATCAACCCGGACGCGCTCGCAATCGCCGACCGAATGGACAAGGAGCGCAAAAGGGGAAAAATGCGCGGCGCGTTGCACGGCATTCCGGTTTTGATAAAAGACAATATCGACACGGCGGACAAAATGAAAACCACTGCTGGAAGTCTCGCACTGGTAAATGCGCCAACGCCGAAACACGACGCATTTTTGGTTCAGCAGCTTCGCAAAGCGGGCGCGGTAATTTTGGGTAAGGCGAATTTGTCGGAATGGGCGAATTTCCGCTCGACGAAATCGATCAGCGGCTGGAGCGGGCGCGGCGGGCAGACGAATAATCCATACATTTTAGACAAAAATCCGTGCGGTTCGAGCGCCGGAACGGGCGCAGCGATTTCGGCAAATCTGGCGGCGGTCGGCGTCGGCACGGAAACGAACGGCTCGATAATTTGCCCTGCGCTTCGATGCGGGCTTGTCGGCATAAAACCGACGCTCGGCTTGGTTTCGCGTTCGGGCGTTATACCGATTTCGCATAGTCAGGACACGGCGGGAACGATGACGCGCACGGTTGCGGACGCGGCGATTCTGCTCGGCGTTCTTGTCGGCGCGGACAAGTCGGACTCGATAACTGCGCAGGCGGCAAATGGGAAAAAAGATTACACGAAATTTTTAGACAAAAACGGTTTGCGCGGCGCGCGAATCGGCGTGGCGCGCCAGTTTTTTGACAATAACGCAAAAATCAAAGCCGTCGTCGAGCCGCATCTGCAAAATTTGAAAAACGGCGGCGCGACTTTGATTGACGTTTCTTTTCCGGTGATCGCCAATTTTGGTGATGACGAAACGAAGGTTTTGCAGTTTGAATTCAAAGCCGGTTTGAACGAATATTTGGCGCGGAGAAATTCACAGTATAAGACGCTCGCCGATTTAATAAAATTTAACGAAGACAATAAAACCAAAGAGATGCCGCTTTTCGGGCAGGAAATTTTTCTCGCGTCCGAGAAGCGGAGCGATTTGAACGACAGCAGTTATCTGCAATCGCTGCAGCGTTTGAAGCTGGCAACGCAAGCTAACGGCATCGACGCGATAATCGGAAAAAATAAACTTGATGCGATTGTTTCGCCGACGGTCGGCAGCACTTGGTCGCTGGCGGCGGTTGCGGGTTATCCGTATATAACCGTTCCCGCCGGTATTATCGACGGGCTTCCGGCGGGCATCGCGTTTTTCGGGGGCGCATTTTCCGAGCCGCAATTAATAAAATTTGCATACGCCTTCGAGCAAATGACGCGGATGCGGCAAGAGCCGAAATTCTTGCCGACGAACAGATAATTTATCTAGGCGAGAAAAGCTAAATCGGTCGGCTTTTTCTGTTTCAAAAATCTACACGGTTAAGCCGCGCGTGAATCCAAAGGAGCGCCGCGCGGCTGAATTAAGCGCAGAAAGGTTTGATTTTTCAAACAAATAGCAAAACGCCGAAATTAAATCGACGGGTCTTTGTCGGTTGCCGCACGTTCTTCTTCGGTTGATTTCGTCGTGCCGAGCATAGAGTCGAAATAAAAATGGCGCGTTCCCTGTCCGGTTTGCGGGTCGGCGACAATCGAGTATTTGGCGGGCGTCGAGCCGGAGGATTCGGTTGTCGTCATCTTAAAAACATATCCGTTGACGACGGGCGATTCTCCGGAAAATCTTTCGTCCAAATCAACCGATTTTCTCAATTCGTCAAATGACGGTGCGAATTTTCCTTGATGTTTGGCGGCGTAGCTGACCTGCAACGATTTTATATTTTGAATAGATTGAATGGCTGACGTTTCATTTCCAGACCTGACCATTGCCTGATAACCCGGAATGCCGATGGCGATTAGTATTGCGATAATGGCAATCACAATCATCAGCTCGATAAGGGTGAAACCCGGCTGATTTTTGAAGTTTCTACGTAAATTTTTCATAAAGTTAAAAATTATCTCCTTTCGCCTTGGTTTCACGAAAACAAGCTCTAGAAGTTTCAAAATTTTATGCGCTTTTGCACGCCTTTTGCAACCCGCGCAAAACATTTATGGGAACTTTCACAAAGTTTCGACATCTGAAGGAACACGCGAGATTTTATTTTTATCGTGCAGAGAGGCGGCTAAATTTTGTAGAATGGATTTGAGCCGGTGCGACGTGAAAACAATAATGAGAGATTGGATTGTCAACGAAACCGAAACCTCGATGCAGCAGCAAGCAGCGCCGCGCGAAGAATTTGCTGTGCGCGAGAAAATCAGCCGACTTCAGGCGGCGATTGAAACGGTTATAAAAGGGAAATCGGAAACCGTCAAATTCGCGCTCGTCGCGCTGCTTGCCAAAGGTCATCTGCTTATCGAAGACGTTCCCGGAATTGGCAAGACGACGCTTGCTAACGCTCTTGCGCGCGCGCTGGATTTATCGTTTCAGCGCATTCAATTTACGTCGGATTTGCTGCCGTCCGACGTTATCGGGCTTTCGATTTTCAACCAGCAACGAAGCGATTTTGAATGGAAGCCGGGACCGATTTTCGCCAATATCGTGCTGGCGGACGAGATAAATCGCGCGACGCCGAAAACACAAAGCGCGCTGCTCGAAGCGATGAGCGAAGAACAAATCACGATTGAAGGAGTGTCGCGTCGGCTTCCGCAGCCGTTTATCGTTGTCGCCACGCAAAATCCAGCTGAACATCACGGAACTTATCCGCTGCCCGAATCCCAACTCGACCGTTTTATGCTGCGCCTTCACGTCGGTTATCCGAACAAAACGGAAGAGCGCGAAATTCTGCGCGACCGCGAACGGATTAATCCGCTTGAATTCGTGCGTGCAGTGATGACCGAAAGCGACGTTTTAGATTTGCAGCGGCAAGCGGCGGAAGTTCGCGTTGACGATGCGCTCGTCGATTATCTTTTAAATATTGTTGGTCAAACGCGCTCAAGCGATGCTCTCGAACTTGGCATCAGCCCGCGCGGAACGCTCGCGCTTTTCCGCTCGGCGCAGGCTCTTGCCCTTATCGAAGGACGTGAATACTGCATCGCCGACGACATTAAACGTCTGGTTCTGCCGGTCTTCGCTCATCGCCTTATTGCCAACACTCGCAACACAAATCCGAAACGCCGCAGCTTTGAAGCGGAACAGATTCTGCACGACATTTTACAGAAAACGAGTGTGCCGATTTAATTGCTAAAGTTTGAAGGAAGTTGCAGAGAAGTTGCAGGAAGTTACAGAGTTAGAAACTTTTCGTAACTTTCTGTAACTCCGCAAACTTTCTGCAACTTTCCTCCAACTCGTATGAATTTAAAAGCGTTTCGACAGCTTTTCAGACTGCGCGATTTGCGAAATCTGCTGGTCGGCATTTTCGTTGTCGGCGGCGGGTTGAGTTTGGCGGCGGTTACTTTGTGGGCAAATCACGTCGGCGACACGCGAACCGCCGGAATTGCTGCCGGAGTTTCGATTGTCTTTGTGCTGCTGATTCTGGTTTTCATTGTCCCGCCGCTCGCTCGCTCAGCCAGCACCGAAGCGTCGCAGATAAACTTGCCGTTTGAATTCACATTGGGCGGCGCGCTCGTTTTCGTGCTTATCTTAATCGTCGCGTTTTCAGCCTGGAACACGGGCAACAATTTGCTTTTTCTGATTTTGTCTTTTTTGGCGGCGTCTCTCGTCGTGGGGTTTTTAGCTGGAAATTATTGTCTGAAAAAGCTCGACGTGAAAATGCGTTTTTCCGAAACGATTTTCGCGGGCGAGCCGACGCCGATTCTTGTCAGCCTGCAAAACCGCAAGCGAATTTTCCCGACCTTTTCCGTCGTCGCCGAAGTGCGCGGGCGCGAGCGCGAGCAATCGATTTTACTCGACGAAATCAAACAAATTCTGCCCGCGCCGATTGCGAAAAAACTGGCGCGCCCGCCGGTCGTCAAACACACGCTCGATTATTTTCTCTTTGTGCCGCGCCGCGAATCGGTCGAAAGCAAGGCAGAGCATATTTTCCCGTATCGCGGTCGATTTATCATCAAGGATTTCGAGCTTTCGACGCGCTTTCCGTTTAATTTTTTCCGTCATCGCCGCAGGCTCGCCGCGCAGGAAACCGAGATTGTCATTTTCCCTCGCATCGCTTCGGTCGAAGAAGATTTGCAGGATTTGCCGCTCGAAGTCGGCAATTTGGTCGCAAGCAGACTAGGACTCGGACAGGATTTGCACGCGCTTCGGGATTATCAGCCGATGGACGATTTACGGCGCGTCGATTGGAAGGCGACGGCGCGCGCGCAGCATCTTATCGTCCGCGAGTTTTCCGCCGAAGACGACAAACAGGTGCGCATAATTTTCGACACGCGAATTTTGCCCGACTCGGGCGAAAAGAAAAAAACTCTGCGCGAGCGAATCGAAGAAGAACAAAAGGGAGCGAGAAGTGCGCCCGTCTCCGAGCGTTTTGAAACGGGCGTCCGAAAAGCGGCGTCTCTGCTCGCATTTTTTACCGAAGAGCAAGCCGAAATCTGTTTGGTTATCGACGCGCAGGCGGGCGAATTCGGCGTCGGGCGCGAGCATCTGCACGAATGTTTGCGACGTCTTGCAACGATTGAACCGATGTTTGTCGAAGAATTTGATATGAAAATTTTCGCCGAAAATCTCGAAAACATTTTAGAGACGTGTGAAAACAGTCATAACTTTTTAATCTCAAGCGACAGCGAAAACGATTTTGCGGGCGAGACCGAGCGCAAGTTGAATATAATCAGATTTTAAATGTTTGAAAATACAGAAAGATTAAGATACAAGGGCGAAAATTTTAAATTCAAAATTTTTTATTGTAAATTTTGTTTCGGAAAAATAAACGCTTTTTACCGCAAATAAAATGCAAAATGCAGACTGCGGAATGTAAAATTGTTTTCCCGCCGCCGATTTCGGTTTTTAATTTCAAACGTTTTCTAAAACAAACGGCTGTCTTAAACCGTAAAACCTTTCACAAATTCCGAAAAAACGGGTAAAGTTTCCTCTTAAGCAATATGAATCTCAAAGAATTGGTCGGGCAGACGCTCGACAATAAATATCGAATCGAACGCGAGCTTGGGCGCGGCGGAATGGGAACGGTTTATCTGGCTACGCACGTCGGCACGGAGCGTCCCGTCGCGGTCAAAGTCATCGCGCCGCAATTTATGGAACGTCAGGAATTTGTCGAGCGATTTCGCCGCGAAGCGCGCGCCGCCGGACGCCTGCGGCATCCGAACGTCGTCAACGTAACCGATTTCGGTTTGTCGGAGACAAAACTCGGGCGTGTCGCATATCTCGTGATGGAATACTTGGACGGGTGCACTTTGGGCGAGATTTTAGAAGAAGAAAAAAAACTGCCGCTTGCCTGGTCGATTGATATTTTAGAGCAGATTTCCTCTGCGATTGAAGAAGCACACCGGCAGGGAATTATTCACCGCGATTTGAAGCCCGACAACATCTGGCTTGAGCCGAACCAGCGCGGCGGCTACACGGTTAAAGTTCTCGATTTCGGCATCGCCAAACTCGAAGAACATATAGCACAAAATACGGAAATATCGCTTTTAAACAGTTCGGCAAACACAACGCAAGGATTTGAAAATCGGGAAACCGTTGCAGAAAATGGTGAAGCGAAGACGTTTGCCGACAGGCAAAATTCAACCGCGATTTCAGAAGCGGCGACGATTGCGCTTGGAAGCGACGAAACGAAAAATTCAGGCAAGACGGGAAATTTCGTCGAGCCGAAAACTTTGATTGCCGAAGCCGGAACTTTAATCGAGCCGAACAATTTAAATCTAGAAGGTGGAACGGCGATAATGCCCGCCGCGCCGTCTCTATCGTCGGCAAATCAAACAAGCCCGCCGCTTTCCGCCGAAGACGTCGGCACGAAACTGTTGAGCGCGCCGTTTGCAACCGATAAATCTTTTGCCGAGCAAACGGGAAAAACCGCGTCGGAAACTTCGCAGTCGAGCGAGTTGACGCGCGTCGGTGCTGTCTTGGGAACGCCGCTTTATATGTCGCCCGAACAATGTCGCGGCGAGCATCTTTCGCCGCGCTCGGATATTTATAGTCTCGCCGTTATCGCTTATCAAATGCTTTCTGGAAAGACGCCGTTTACGGGTGATTTTACCGAAGTGATGAACGCGCACAAGGAAACCGCGCCGCCCGCCGTCGAAGCGAAAAAAGTTCCGAAAAAAGTCAGGCAAATCGTTCACGCAGCGCTGGCGAAAAATCCTGACGAGCGACCGCAAACGGTAGAAGCCTTTGCCAGCGAGCTGCGCGCACAGTCGGAAGGCATCGGCGTTCTGCTGCAGCGCGCGCTGGTCATTTACAGCCAGCATTTGCCGAAATTTTTAGGTTTGGCGATTTTGCTTTACGTGCCGCTTATAATTTTTACGATTCTGAAAGTAACGGTTAATTCCTTGTATGCGGGCGAGGCGATTAGTCGCAATACGAGTTCGTGGCTGAGCGGCATTTTGTCGACAGGCACGGCGTTTGTCGGAATTCTGTGCGGACATTTCATTATCGGAACGACGACCTGGATTGTAATTCAAATTCTGGCGATGCCGCTGCGCCCCGTTAAATTGCGCCCAGCTCTGGAAGCGGCGCGAAAGAAATGGAAAACCTTTGCCGGAACCGGACTGTTAAGCACGATTTTAGTTTTTCTCGGTTTCCTCGTCTGCTGCGTCGGCTTTCCGATTCTTTACGTCTTGTTCGCGCTGGTTTCGTCTGTCGTGATGATGGAAAATCTACGCGGGCGGGCGGCTTTGAAACGCTCGAAAACGCTCGTGATGCGCTCGCTCGGCACGACGGTTGCGGCAATGTCGATAATGTTTTTAGTTCCTGTGTTTGTTTACCTTTTAATCGGCTTTTTCGCCGCGACGACCGTTAAATCCTTCTACGATACGAAGGAAAAAATAACGACTATCGGTCAGGAAATCGGGCAGTCGGACAAAACACAAAGCGACGAAGAAAAAAACAAAGCCAAGCCGGAAATACAAGTAATGGTCGGAGGCGAGAATGTTTTAAAGACCGACGAGGATAACGATGGAAAACCAAAGCTCGGCGGCATCAACGGTTTGATTCAAAAAACGGCGTCGGAAATTTTAATACTGCCGTTTCAAATTTTAACCGCGTCGCTCACTTCAATCATCCTCGCTCTGCTTTACATAAAAACGCGGCTCGTCGGCGGCGAAACGATGCAGGATTTGCTCGCGCAGTTTGAAGACAGCGAGGAGCCGCGCCGCAACTGGCAAAAGCGGATACGCCGTCGCCGCCTCGAACAAACGGGCAAACTTACAAGCAAATCGTGAATCGTAAATCGTGAATAGAAAATAGAGAATAAAAGATTAAATAATTGACCATTCACGACTTTACCATTTCACGACTCGCCAATTTTATGAAAATCTACGGGCTTTTTTTAGCGATTTTCTTTGTCTGGAGCGTTCCGGCGCAAACCTTACGGCGCGAATTTTCGCTTTCGGCAAACAACACGGTTGAAATTATCAACCTTTTCGGGCGCGTCGAAATCGCGGCGGACGAAACGAAGGAAAATTCTCAAGAAGGCGATGATTCAGCAAACGTTTCAAAAAGCAGCAGCAATGCTAAGGAAGCCGGGCAAGCGTTTTTGACGGCGGAAAACGCGCTCGAAACCGATTTAAAAATCGTCTCGGAAAACAATCGTCTTTCAATCGTCGTCAGTCCGGCAAACTTAAGCGCGCGCGTCGATTTATTTTTGAAAATCCCCGAAGGCGCGCGTGTGCGCATCGAAACCGGTGCAGGAGAGATTCGTCTTTCGGGAAATATCGCTGAAGCCGTCGTCAAAAGCGAAACCGGCACGATTTCGACCAATGTGCCGACCGAAAATCTGCGCTACGATTTCGTCTGGACTGAATCGCGCCCGCGTTTTTTAAGCGATGTCGAGCTTGGAAAAGTAAAGGAAAAAGCGGGCGGAAAGTTTGTCCTGAACGGCAAAATCATCGGCGGAGGAGAAAAGAAAGCTGAAGAAAACTCCGAGGAAAACGCGCGGGTCAGCGGCGAACAACCGGTGGACGAACAAAAACCAAAAAACAAAAAACAAAAAACAAAAAACCGAAAACCAAAACCCATAGAGTTAAATTTCACGACCGCGCGCGGCATCATTCTGCTGAACGTCCCGCTCAACGAGGTTTCGCCCGATTTGCGCGAGCGTCCTTTGACCGAAGCGGCAAAAGCGATAATCCGCAGCGGCGACTCGATTTTAACGAGCGCGATTCGCCGCGCCAGCCCGAAGTATTTCGGCGAATACGCGCGCACTTTGCCGCCGCTCAAACAAGAACCCGTTTTAAGACAAAAGGAAAAAGCGCCGAACCGTTCGACGAGCGCGCGTGCAAAACGCATTCTCGTGCGCGTAACCGACTTGAATAATCGTGCCGTCGCCGACTTGCGCGTCGCCGATTTCGACGTAACGGAAAACGGCGAGCGGCGCGAGATTTTATCAGTTACGCCGACAAGCGCGCCGTTTAATTTAATTTTGCTTTTAGATGTTTCGGGCAGCATCGATAATTACGTCGATTTTATCCGCAAAGCCGCGCGCGCGTTCGTCGAAACCGCCAGTCGGGACGACCGGATTTCCATCATAATTTTCAACGAAGACGTAAAAACGCTTTCGACTTTCACGACCGAAAAAGGAAGGCTTTCGCAAAGTCTCGACACTTTTGACGCGGGCGGCGGAACGGCGTTCTACGACGCAATCGGCTATGTTTTGAGCGAAACTCTGCGACCGCTCAAAGGCGAGCGCACGGCAATCGTCACGCTGACGGACGGCGACGACAACCGCTCGTTTCTGCCGTTCGATTCGCTTTTGGGAGCGATTCAGGAAAGCGGCGCGCTCGTCTACCCGCTTTACGTTCCTTCGGGATTGATTGCGGCGACGGCAAACAGCGCTTCGACCGCCGACCCGCTGCGCGCAAAATATATGTCTTTAACTTCCAAATCCGAAGGGGAAGGCGAAAAGCTCGCGCAAATTTCCGGCGGCGTTTATTATCCGATTAGCCATTTGAGCCAGATTCAAAGCGCTTACGAAGATATTGTCCGCCAGTTGCGCACAGCTTACAGCGTAACTTTTCGCTCCGGTTCGGTTACGGAAAAGAGCGGCAGCAATCGTGCTTCGCCGCGTTTAAAAATTAAAATCAACCGCGAAAACACGTTCGTCAAGCTCGGCTCGGTCGTCGAAGTTTCCGACAAGCAAAGTTATCAATTAAAGCCTGAAAGTTTTCCGCAAAGCGAACAAATCAAAAGCGAAAATTTTCAAAAAATTGATTTTGCGAATCGTTTTTCAAAAGCCTCCGCAAACTTTTTCAACGCTCAAAATTCTTTCGATTTTGTCGTGCCTTTACGGGAAATTTCCTTCTGGCAGTCAAACGAAATCTTCGGCGAAGTCGGGCGAATAAATTACAAGCAGTTTTTGGGCGACAATCTGCGCGAAACAAAATTTGAAACGTTCGATGTCGACGAGTCGAGCGGCGCTTTTTTGCTTGCAAACGACGCGGAAAAAATCGCCGTCAGCCGCTGGATTTCGCCGAAACGTTCCCGTTCTTATCCGTATGAACGGGTTTATGACACGCTTCGTTATGAGAAAAGAGCGACGATAATTCCGGTTCTGAAAGACGAAGGCTTGGGCGGCGAGCGCGATTTTTTGCAGTGGGACACGCTCTCTTTGATGAGTCTTTTAAATGTTTTCGTCGTTCCGGCTTTTTACAAAAATGCAACGAAAAACACAAGGCGCGCCGACCAAATCACCGAGCAAAAACTTGACAACGAATATGTCGCAGTAAAGTTAAAGGAAATTTTCGCCTTCAAAGGCACGGCGCGCGATTGGAATGAAGCGCAGGCAAAACAATTAAAAACGGTTTTCGAGCAAGCGCGAGACGCTTACCGCGAAATTTCCAAACGGACGAAAACGTATCTGCACGACGAAACGGCGCTAAATCAATTGATAAAACTCGCGGAGAATCCAAACGCCTTCGCCGAATTTTCGCGCGGTAAATCCAGACGCGGGCAAAGTCGCGAGCTGCAATCAATCCAGCCGAAAGAAGCGCTCTTGACCGACACTAAGGGCGGCGTAACAATCACAAATCTCGCGGGCGGAAAATACTTTTTCACCTGCGACGAAACGATTGTCGAAAACGGCACGCTTTCTCTTATCGAAGACAAACACAGCCAGCGCGCGATTCTGCCGAGCGAAAACGACATCAAAGACGGGCTTTTAAAGATGATGATTTACACGAATCTGAAAAACGTCCGCGTCGGCATAACGCCCGTTAAAGAAAAATCCGTTTTGCGCTTAACGTCCAGCAAACTCGCCGGTTCAATCAATTCAGGCACGAACGAAGCGGACGCGGAAAAGTTTTTTGAAAGCAATTTATTAAACGTCTCGCAAACGAATTTGATAAAAAAACTTTTTCAGGAAGCGCGCGAAAATAACTTCACAATAATCATCGAACACGCCGAAACAGCAAAATAAAATGAAATCAACTCTTTTAAATTCGCTGTTCGACGAAGAAGAACGCCGCCCGCTTTCGGTTTCCGAGTTGAACGAGCAGGTTAAAGCGTCGCTCGAAAAAGGTTTTGCGTCCGTTTGGATTGAAGCCGAAATTTTGAATTTCATCGCGGCAAATTCCGGTCATTGGTATTTTACCTTGCACGACGGCTCGTCGCAGTTGAAAGCGGCGTGTTACGTCCGCAATAATTCACGGATTCGATTTCAGCCGTTCGATGGTCTTCAGGTCCGCGTGCGCGGGAAACTTTCGGTTTATCAGCCGAAGGGCGAATATCAAATTCTCGTCGAATCGCTTCAGCCGGTCGGCGAAGGCGCGCTGAAAGTCGCGTTCGAGCAAATCAAAGCGAAACTTTTCAAAGAAGGTTTGTTTGACGAAGAACTCAAACGCGACTTGCCGTTTTTTCCGCGTCGCGTAGGCGTCGTAACTTCGCCGAATGGCGCTGCGTTTCACGACGTTTTGAATGTTTTATCCAGGCGAACGCGCTCCGTTCACATCACTCTGATTCCGACGCGCGTTCAGGGCGAGACTGCCGCCGAAGAAATCGTCGTCGCGATAAAACTCGCCAACGAATTCAATAAAAATACGCCGGATAAAATCGACGTTTTGATTGTCGGGCGCGGCGGCGGCTCTGCGGAAGATTTGTGGGCGTTTAACGAAGAAACGGTCGCGCGTGCGATTAGAAATTCTGCGATTCCCGTTATCTCTGCCGTCGGACACGAAATTGATTTTACGATTGCCGATTTTGTAGCCGACCGGCGCGCGCCGACGCCGTCGGCTGCCGCCGAAATCGTCGCCGAATCCGAAGACCGCATCGAAGCGTTTATCTTTCAAAAAACGCAGGATTTATTGCAGCTTATCGATTATAAAATTTTGCGAACGCGCGCCGACTTGCAGGAATCGGCTCGCGCGCCGATTTTTAACGAGTTTCCGCGCCGCGTCAAAGATATTCGTTACGAAATCGAAGATTTGCAAACTTCGATGCGCGAGGCTTTGACGGAAAAAATCGAAAATAATGAACGTCGTCTTGAAAATTTGGTAAATCGGATTTCGCCTTTGAAACTCGCTTCGCGCCTGCACGAAAAGAAAACGCGGCTCGCTCTTTTGCGGCAGAAAAATGCGTCGGCGGTTAAAGACGCCGTCGACGGCAAGGACGAAAAACTGAAAATAAAAATGGCTTCGCTCGACGCTCTTTCGCCGCTTTCGGTTCTGCGGCGCGGATTTTCTATCGTGCAAACCGAGACGGGCGAAATTTTGCGAGACGCTAACGAGGTGAAAGCCGGCGACGAGGTGAAAATTCTTCTGGCGCGTGGCAAACTGAAAACAAGTGTTTTGGAAACGAGCGGCGAGCGGTAAGCCGTTGGAAATTTGAAGTTCAGTCGGAAAAATAAAATTCAGAAAATTTATGTTCGCCCTCTTGCTTGCGCGCTGAAAGAAATGTCGAAATTTGTAGTCGAATTAAACGAGCGGCAGAAAATTACGCCGACTGACGCAACGAAGAAAGCGGCGGCGAGCGCACCCGAATTTATGAGTTTACAGCCGCCGAAAAAGCGCAGTCTTTTCGTTAAAATTCTCGGCGCGCTCGCCGTTTCGTTCTGTTTGGTTTTGGTTGTCGGCGGTATCGGCGGCTATTTTTACTGGCGGCATTTGAAAAAAACGCCGCAGTATTCGCTGGCGCTTCTGGTTGATGCCGCGCGGCGAGACGACCAAAAATCAGTTGACGCACTTGTTGACACCGATGCGGTTGTCGATGATTTTCTGCCGCAGATTACGGGCAAAGCCGTCGAGCTTTACGGGAAAAATCTGCCGCCTGCGACGCTCTCGAAAATTGAACAAGTCGCAGCGCCTCTGCTTCCGGCGATAAAGGCGCGCGCGCGCGCGGAGATTTCCGGTCTGATTCGTGATAAAACGCAGAAATTCGGCAGCGTGCCGTTTTGGGCAATCGCGCTCGGCGCGGACAGATTCGTCGAAATCACTCGCGCAGGTGATAAAGCATTCGTTGACAGCAAATTGCAGGAACGACAGTTAAGTTTGACGATGAAGCAATCGGGCGAAAAGTGGCAAGTCGTCGGCGTTAAAGACGAACAACTGGCAAAACAAATCGCGGAAAAAGTCGGGCAGCAGATTATTTTGGCGGCAAACAAAGGCGGTTTAAAAAGCGCGGGCGAGCAATTCGGCTTGCAGAATTTGGGCGACGTGATAAAGGAACTTGACGGAGTTTTTAAATAATTTTTTATGGCTGTAGAAAAACAGAAAACATTTGAAGCGAGCCTGCAGGAATTGGAAAAAATCGTGCGCAATCTGGAAAACGGCGATTTGCCGCTCGAAGAAAGTCTGAAACTGTTTGAAGACGGCGTGAAAATCTCACGCGAGTGTCAGGAGCGCCTTAAACAAGCCGAGCGCAGAATCGAAATTTTGACGAAAGACGGCGAAGGAAATCCGGCGCTCGAAGTCGTTAAAGCCGAAGATTTACGCGGCGAGCAGCAGCAGCGGCGAGCCGAGCCGAAAGTTAAACGCCGCATCGTTTTCGACACGGACGACGAATCGCCGTTTTAGTGAAAAACAAGAAGTGAAAAGTAAAAGAACAATTATTCCTAAACTTTCCACTTTTCACTTCTTGTTTCTACTATTCTGTTATTCCGCTTTTGCCTGAATTGGCGCGATGTTTTGAGTTTTTCTGTTTCTGCGCGCGTTCAGATAGCCGGAAAATCCTTCTTTTGCTAATCCCAAAATCGGTTTGCGATTTTGAAAAAGCAGATTCAGCCAATCGCGTTTTCGCATTTGCGGAAAGTAAATGCCGCGAAAAAACAGGCGCGAAACAAGATGGCTGGCGCGGAACTGAAACGGCGAATCTTTTATCATTTCGAGCGCTTGAGCATTTCGTTGCGGGCTGTAAGAACGCTCCCACGCAAAACGGGTTTCTTCGCTGGCGCGTTCAATCGTCATTTTCAGGGGCGTGTGCGCCATCACGAACGGCGCGAATTCGAGCCAGTGTTTTGGACGCGAAAGTCTGCCTTCTTTTTCGAGACGCGTGTAAAGCGGCGTTGCGGGAAACGGCGTCAGCTGCCCGAAAACAGGAAGTCCGGGCGACCAGCTTTCGATTTGCTCGACGGTGCGCGCCGCGACGCCGTCGGTGTCGTTGTCCATTCCGAAAATAAACGACGTAATCGCGTAGATATTTCGTTTGGCGAGGCGGTCTAAAACATCTTTATAATCCGAAGGCTTCGAGAAATTTTTGTTGACCGACGCCATATTCAACGGGTCAATCGATTCCATTCCGATAAAAACCCATTTGCCGCCCGATTCGGCGATTAAATCGACAAGTTCTTCGTCGCCGAGAAGATTTGCGCTGATTTGCGCGACCCAGGGAATTTGCGCGCCAGCCGCAATAACATCTCTTAATAAAGATTTGACGCGCTTTTTGTTGATGGCGAGATTGTCGTCGATAAAGAAAACGGCGATTTGTCCGCGTTCTTTTTTGGCGCGCGCTTTTAATCTAAGAAGCTCTTCGATAACGCTTTCGTTCGTGCGAAAGCGAATCGAGTCGCCGAAAAATCCGGTAACCGTGCAAAATTCGCAGCCGTATGGACAGCCGCGACCCGTTTCAATCGGGACGACGTGAAAGCTGCCCCAGCCTTCGCCCATTTTTGCCAGATGCGGTTTCAAAAACGACGGCACAAGACTGAACTGGTCTAAATCCAAAGTTTCCCAAGGAATGTGCGGATACGGCTGGAGATTCGGTTTTTTGTCGTTGCCTTTGTCGTCTCTTTCCGGCTCGTAAATGTCTTTCAAACAACCGTTCGCGGCGTCTTCAACCATTAAAGCCCAAGTTTCGTCCGCCTCGCCCAGAGCAATCGCGTCGGCGTGGCGTTTTCCGCCGTCTCGCCCGAGCGCTTCGTCCGGGCATTCGGTTACGTGCGGTCCGCCCATAACGACTTTTATTCCGGCTTCGCGCAGAGCGTCGGCGACTTTATAAGCGCGCGCGACCATTCGGGTCATCGCGCCGATGCCGACCAAGCCGATGTTTTCGTCTTTGCAAAATTGAACGAGTTGCGGGCGCGTCATCGCTTTGGCGTTGCCGTCAATCAGGATTACTTCGTGCTGTTTCGGCGTTAACGATTGAAGAAGAAACATCCACAAATGCGGCATAAAGTTTCTCGTGATGCCGTTGTCGGGATTATAAAGCAGGATTTTCATAAACTTTTTCGATTGCGGCGGCAGCTAAAAAATTCGCCGTGCGCCGCGTGCTGCCAATTTGCGTCGGACTTTGTTAAGGATGTTTGACCGAGCCGATTCATCGCTGGCGGAAAACGCTAAAGCTCAATAAAAATCGCGGATTTCGGATTTAAATTTGAGCGAAAAAACTTGGGAGAAAAACCGCGGGAGAAATTTTAGAAAGTAGTTTTACAGCCCAAGACTAAAATTTTCAATAAAATTTTTACGAATCAAATTGTAGCACATTTTGTTGGACAGCCTACGGAAAAATCCTGCGCGCGCGAAAAAATATTTCATTTCCTCTGCTTCTTTACATTTATAAAAATGCGGAGCGAACATCTTTTAGATAATCACTCCGCAAACGGATTTGCAAATTAGATCGGCTAAATTATCTGCGCGACGAACCCATCACGATTTGCAGAACATACCAAAAGAGCAGCGCGATACTCGCAAAAAGCGAAAGCGCCGCGGCGACGTGCTGGTCTACGCGGTATTGATGCAGGACGTTCGACGTATTATACAGAATCGCGCCGCCTGCCAGCGCGACCATCAAAAAGGCGAAAAGATTGCCGATGCTGAAACCGAAAAGAAGACTCGCCACGATAAAGCCGAGCGCGAGAAAAAAGCCGATTGTCAGAACGGGCGCGAGAAACGAAAAATCCTTGCGCGTTATGAAAACGACCGCCGTCAAACCGGCAAAAAGTCCGAGCGTGATAATTCCGGCTTGACCGAAAATCTCGGCGCTGTTGGTGCGGCTTGCCGCCATAAAAAGCAGCGGCAGAAAAATTACCGCTTCGGCGACCGTATAAAGCAGCAATCCCATATATTGCAGCGGCTTTGAGGTCTGCGAATTCGCCCACCACTGCGCCAGCATCGAGATGCCCATAAACGCTCCCAGCACGATAAGCCACGAGAAATTTCCGCCGAGCATCGTGCGCGCAATCCAAAGTCCCGCGCCGGACATAACGAGATAAGTTTCCATCAAAACGAACAGCAGAACCGCGCCTGCAAGGTGAGCGTAAGTTTTACGTATAAAACTCGCGCGTTCTTCCGGCAGAGCCTCGCTGACCGGATAACCGTATGTGCTTTGAAAATTTGTATTCATATTTTTTCCCCTCTCGAAATTTTAGATGCTTTTTCCGGTGAATTTTGTTTGTCTTTTTTTAGACTTAAAGAGAAACCGAAACAATTTCTACCGAAAACGTTTTCACAATTTTATAAACGAAAAAGAACGCCGTTAAGTTCTGTAAGGCGTATCGACATCCTTTCCGAAAATCAAAGAATCGAGACTTAAAACGCCGGAGCCGCGCGCGGCGATGAAAAGAAAAACAAAGGCGTAAAGCGCGGCAAGCTCGCCGCCGTTTTGAATCGGCAGCGCGCCCTGCGGCTGATGCGCCATAAAATAAGCGACCGCCATTTCGCCGCTCGCAATAAACGCCGCGAAACCGGCGAAAAGACCGAGCATCACCATCAAACCCAAAACAAATTCGAGAATTCCGCCGACAGTCATAAACGTGTTGAGCGGCATCGATGGTTTGCCCGAAGGCGGAAAGCCGAACAATTTCTGCGCGCCGTGCAGCGCGAACATAAATCCGGTTATAATTCGCAGAAGCGCGTAGAAATACGGCTCGTATCTTCTTAAAATATTTCTCATCCGTCGAACTCCTATCAATTAAATTAATGCAGTGAAAATATATTAGCGCATCGGCGTCAATTACTGAATGTGTTTTGGGCGGATTTTTCTTTTGCCATATCTTTTCATTCGGAATAAAGGAAAGAAAGGGCGGTTCGCCAAGATAATGCTTGAAGGTTTTAGTCTTCCTTTTTCTTGTAATACCAATCTTCGTGCAGCGAGTTTTTATAACACGACAAACACACCGTCCAGCGCCACCGATGACTACATCCGGGACAAACGCCGCGCGTCGCAAAAGTGTTCCAAGCCGTGCCGCAGCCGCCCGCATAAAATTCGGGAAAACCGGCGTCCGCGCAATACCAGCGGCTTGAAGCGCACGGCTGCCAGCGGCACAACGGACAGCGAATGCGGCTGAACGAATCCGCCGTTTGGTCTTCGCTTTCGGTGTTCTTTTCGCGCTCGCCAGCCGGAGTCGTATTTCTTTGAAAAAGCGAGTAAATAATAATTTTAAGATAAATTTCCCGCCGAAAATTTTCGTTTCGCTTCATTTTCGCACTCACCGTTACTTGATTTGAATCGCCTTTTGCTTCGTTCCGATGCGGAAATTTATCTTTATTTTCTGATAACGGGCAAAATTTCGGACGGCGCGCTTTCGTTTCCCTTTGAATCGACGGCGCGAACGTAATAAAAATAAATCTCGCCCGATTGCACGCCTTCGTCCTTGTATTCGGTCGTCGGAATCGGTTCTTTGTTGCGCCGTTCCCAACGCTCAAGCGGAACGTCTTTATCCGCCGAGCGATACATATTATAACCGCCAAAATCAACCAAAGGGTTTTGCGCGTGAACATTTCCGGCGTGGTCTGTAAAAGAAGTCTGCGGGGTAACCGGCGCGCTCTCATTACCATCTGCATCAACCTGCGTGAGCTTGTAAAAATAACGCTGACCGATTTCGGCGGTCGGGTCGTTAAAACTGCCGTCTTTAATCGGCTCGTCGGTTAACCGCTCCCAAAATATAAAAGGCAGATTTTCGTTGACCGAACGATATACGTGAAAGCCGACGTATTTTTTATCAACTTCTTCCCGCAATAGTTTTCGTTTCTGCTTGATTTTGTGTTTGTTCATACTTGTATCTGATTATCAAATGCGCGAAAAAACTTCAATCCATAAAACTAAAATTTTAACCTGTTTAAATTTCTTGTGTATGTTTAAAAAAGTTTGTCATAATGTATAAAGCAAAACTTTTGCTTTGATTGCTTTATTTAATTTTCGTCTGCCCGCCTGATAACACTTACGACAAATAAGAGGGAACAATATGCAAAGAGTAATTCGATTAATGTTTTTAGTGATATTGCTGTCAGCAATTACACAATCTGTGCAAAGTCAGAACGTGATTAGCAGCGGAAGCGGTAGTATGAATTACAAAACCGCGCCAACTAAACCCGTGCTTACGGCAGAACAAATCGCTCAAAGATTTCTACCCGGCGTTGCTCTGATTATTTGTGACGACGGAAAAGGAAACTATTCGCAGGGAAGCGGATTTTTCATCGCGCCCGGAATGATTTTGACAAATGCTCACGTCGTCAAAGGAATGGTTCGCGGAGTTGTAATGGCGGGCGGACAACAAAAGAAAAATCTTATTAATGCGGTTGCATATTTCAATTCTGAAAACACGGATTTGGCATTACTTGTTAGCGACGAAGCCAAAAGTGTAAAGACACCTGATTTGCCGCTTGCAAAGCCGAACGATTTGAGAATTGGCGAAACGATTTATGTCTTGAGCAATCCCGAAGGTTTGGTTGGCACAATCTCGCAAGGAATCGTTTCAAGCGGAATTCGCCAAATAAATAAAAAGGATTTACTACAAATTACCGCGCCTATTTCAAGCGGCTCAAGTGGTGGCGCGGTGATGAACTCACGCGGCGAAGTTATTGGAATCGCAACATCTTCACTACAAGGCGGACAAAATCTAAATTTTGCTGTTCCCGCCGCTCGAATTGGGCAATTTCTTGACGAGTTTATGACTTTGCCAAGTCCGCCTGAATATGTTCATGTAAGCAACTTTCCTAAAAGTTGGATTGCGCCCAAATCATTTTTAAATATTTCAAAAGAGAAGCCGGAACTAAGTTTAGAAGAAAACTCCAGGTTGCTTGCCGAGAGCATAATGAATTTAAAGGGAATGCTTTCTAACAATCCAATAAGATACAAAAATGTTTTGTTCAATGCATGTCAGATTAGTTTTGACGAATTAAGCTATGGTCCAAAAGACGGGGAATTATATAGAGTATCCTCATACACCGCTAACTTAAGATTTGTGGATCGGGTATTAAATCCGGCTGACTCTTACCCTCATCTTTCAATTTTTTTCAAGAACAAAATTTCTGTGAAAGACTATTATTACAAAGATGGTGAATTAACATTATCACCATATACGATGGATGAAATATTTAATGGCGGCAATTACGCTCTTAGCATTTTTACAAGCGAAAGAAAAGAATCGGAAAGTCTAAAGACTATTTTTGATAACCTGATAAAAATTTGCAAACAGGATGCAGAGTAGTTCTTTTCATTCCAAAGACGCTACGGGAATTTTATGGAAATAGGCTTTTAGCCTGAAAATTGATACTGAGAAAGTTAGTAGGCTGAAAAAAGATAAAGAGGTAAGTTATGCAAAACAATAAAATTTTTAGAGATGAAAAATCAGCAAACATCAATATTGAAATTGGTAACACGGCTGTTGTTAATTCTAAAGGAGTAAAAAGTTCGTTGTATATGAATGGAGGAGTTCTTCCATTTAGATTAAAAAATATTCATTATTACGGCGATAATTTTGCTGGAGATTTGGTTATTATGAGGGGAATTATTTATTATTTCCCGGTTAGAGATTTGATAATGGAAAGGGAAAAAGATTCTTGGTATAAAACCCCAGGACTGTTTGGTATTCTAATTGATATAGGAAAAAAACGAGCAAGAGAAGGAAGAAATAACAATAAATCATATTTTGACCAAAATAATCTCTGGAAACCAGAAGAAGGCGAAGAAATTCTTCGTAAAAGATTAGACAACTATATTGCCGGGTTAAAAATGGAAGAAAGACGACTAAAAGATGACAATGTTTTCTCATCTTATTCCTCTAAGACTCATAAACGGGAACTTCCTTTTCCTATGTGTTTTGAAGTAAATACGATCAAAAATCTTAAATTGCTTTCTAACCGTTTGTATTTTGAAACGGTAGCCGATAAACATGATTTTACCGTTAGTTCTTCAGGTATAAAATCGCTTTCAAATGCGTTGCAGGAAGCAAAATTTATAACTTTATGAATAAACAGAATTATTATCCAATCAATTATACCTACAACATAAAGGATTATTGAAAAGTGCTAAATTTTATTATCAATTGTCCAAAGAAACATAAAAAACCTGTTCAACACCCCGCAAATCAATATGGAAACAGCAATAGTTAATTTATGTGAAGATGAAAATGTTTGTCCTTACTGTGAAGAAATTATCAATAATGGCAAGGTAAAAAATTGTGACTGCAAAAAGTTAGAATGTCCTATTTGCGGGGAAGTTGCTTGGGAAGGAGAGTTTTCATTAGCGTATTTGTCCTGTGGTCATCTTTTAGCCGGTAAAGAAAATGATGAATTTGTAGTTTCTTTGTTAGAACGGTTTGATTTTCCCGTTCTTGATATTAATACCGAACTTTCAAAATATACAGATACAGAGCTTTTAAAGATTTTCGGAGAATCCTACCCTTTATTGAAAGCATACAATCAAAATTTATCGTCTGAACTTAATGAAAATGAATTATGGGAAGTATTGACGCAGTTGGTTTCCGGCTTGGAAGTTAGCAATTTCTATGACCAGCCTCCGGCAGCTAGGATAGGTTGGGAAGCAGATATGTTGTGCGCTAAAGAACCGCTTGCCGCAAATAAAAGAATTGTTCAGTTGATAGATTTATTCAGTGAAAAGATTAATCTTTTACGACTTGGTAAGAGGTAAGAAACAGATAAAGATTAAAACGCTAAAGTTAATAAACAAAATTCATGGAATTGAGTTTTTCAGTTGGCGCGTGTGAAAAAGTATTAACTTCTCCTTACGATAAAGCAACTGCTAAATTTCTGAAGGAAAGTTTAGTCTACGTCTGTGAACCTTTCGATTCGTAGTTTGAAGTTTATCACTCAGACGATGTTCCTTGGCAGGGTTGGGAAGAACTACAGGAAACAGCCATTTCCGCCAAAGGCAAAGATGCGGTGCCTCATTTACTAGCAGTAGAACCTTGGTTAGGTGTTTATCTGCCGAAACATATCGAGCCGAAGCAAGACGAAGACGAAAACACATTGTTAGATTACGGAAGTTTATTCAGTTTAGTAGATGAATTGGAATCTTTCGGTTTAATTTGCTCTTTGCCGACTAGAGATGAAGAAATTCAATTAGAGTATGAGTTGTTCACTCAAAGTTCTGAAATTGCCTCTCGTAGCGCATCTCTTTTAACTTACTTGCAGTTACTTCTCACAGCACAAATTGCGTTACAACAAAATCTTCCTTTGTGGATTATCAAATAAGCCAATAAAACTTTTGCTGAAAGATTAAAACGGGACAGGCTTATCCTCGCCCGTATAAAACTGATTTGCGTTGAAAACGATGCTCGTCGTTCATAAAATCTTCGACGCTTTTAAGAAATTCCTTCCCGCATCAATTCCACAACCGCATTTATAATTTCTTCAAAAGCATCGTCCGTTAATTTTCCCACTTTTGCTTTTATTAAATTCTGATTAGCGGTGAAAAGTTTGGCAGGACGAGCATAACTTGTAATTCGCAAAGAACCGCTTGAGAAAGTCGCGTTTGTTAATTCGACGGCGCGTTTGTCGGCGTAAGGTTTGCTCGTAACTTGACAGAGAACAAAATCGCCGCGCTCGGCATCGGCGAGAACTACGGCTGGGCGCAGTTTAGAGTTTGATAAATCGGAAAACGGAAAGGGAATTAAAATTACTGTTCCGATTGAAGGTGTTGCCACGCTTTCTCCTCGTCTCCATTAAGCCAATCTTGCGCCAAAGCGTTTTCGCTCAAAAGCGCCGTTTCGGATGCTTTCGGTTCTTCTTCGAGAATAGTAACGAGCGCGCGGCGGCTTTCTTTCAAATGAATTTCCGTAAGTAGTTTGACCTTTCCCGTTTTGCTGACGATAGCTTCAATGGTTTGTATCATAACAAAAATAATTATGCGGAACATTCTCGTTTGTGTAAAGAATATTCCGCATCTGCAAAAGTTAAATAAATTTTACTCGGCTTTTGATGCGGCTTTCGACGTTTCGGTCGCCGTCGGTTCGGCGGTGCGGAAGAGTTCGGATTTTACTTCGTCTTTTTTTGAAATTCTGAACGTCTCTTCGCCAGCGTTGGCGCGCCACAAACTCGATAGCAGAAGCTCGCGGATGAACGTCATTTCTTTCGGGAGGCGGTCGTAGAGTTTGAAAAACAGTTCATCGTGCATTGCGATTTCTTTTATCCAAAGGTCGCGGTCGATGCTCATAACCTTGTCGAAATCTTCCGAAGCGAAATTTTCCATTCCGCGCCAGTCCATATCTTCGTAGCGCGGTATCCAGCCCATCGGCGTTTCCACTCCGATTGATTTTCCGCGCGCTCGTTCGACAATCCATTTAAGCACGCGCATATTATCGCCGAAACCGTTCCAGAGGAACTTGCCGTTTTCATCTTTTCTGAACCAGTTGACCGAAAAAATGCGCGGCGGATTCGGTATTCTTCTGCCGAAATCGAGCCAGTGTCCGAAATAATCGCCCATATGGTAGCCTGCGAACGGTAGCATTGCGAACGGGTCGCGGCGGACTTCGCCGACGTTGCCGAATGCGGCGGCGGTCATTTCCGAACCCATTGTTGCGGCGGCGTAGACGCCGAACGCCCAATTAAACGATTGGGTTACGAGCGGCACAACGCTGTTTCTGCGTCCGCCGAACATAAATGCCGAAACGGGAACGCCTTTCGGGTTGTCGAAATCTTCGTCTATGACGGGACACTGCGTTGAAGCGACGGTAAAACGCGAATTCGGATGCGCGGCTTTTTTATCGGAATCGGGCGTCCAATCGTTGCCTTGCCAGTCAATCGCGTGCGCGGGCGGCTCGCCGTCCATTCCTTCCCACCAAACGTCGCCGTCATCGGTGAGCGCGACGTTTGTGAAAATAGTATTTTCACGAATCGTTTCCATCGCGTTCGGATTCGTTTTATAGTTCGTTCCCGGCGCTACCCCGAAAAATCCGGCTTCCGGGTTGATGGCGTAAAGCTGTCCGGTTTCGTCCGGCTTAATCCAAGCGATGTCGTCGCCGACCGTCGTAACTTCCCAGCCTTCTTCCAGAAATGGTTTAGGCGGAATCAGCATTGCAAAATTCGTTTTTCCGCAAGCCGACGGGAACGCGGCGCAAACGTAAGTTTTTCGATTGTCTGGGGATTTGACGCCGACGATTAACATATGTTCGGCGAGCCAGCCTTGTTCACGCCCCAAAGTCGAAGCGATTCGCAAAGCAAGAGCTTTTTTGCCCAAAAGCGCGTTGCCGCCGTAGCCCGAACCGTATGACCAAATCAAGCGTTCTTCGGGAAAGTGAACGATATATTTATCTTTAGGGTCGGGCGAGCAAGCCCACGCAACATCTTTTTCGCCGTCCGCCAGCGGTTTTCCGACCGAATGCAGGCAGTGAACGAATTCGCCGCCGCCCAATGCTTCGAGCGCCTTGTCGCCCATTCTGGTCATCAATTTCATATTGACGACGACATACGGCGAATCGGTTAATTGGACGCCGAACTGCGAAATCGGCGAGCCGATCGGACCCATACAAAACGGGATGACATAGAGCGTGCGCCCTTTCATCGAACTGTCGAAACGCGGCACAAGCGTTTCTTTCATCTCCTTCGGATTCATCCAGTTGTTGGTCGGACCGGCATCGTTTTTGGCGAGCGAGCAAATAAAAGTGCGGTCTTCGACGCGCGCCACGTCCGACGGATGCGACCTTGCAAGAAAGCTGTTCGGACGTTTTTCTTCATTAAGACGAATGAATGTTCCGGTCTGCACCATCTCTTCGCAGATGCGGTCATATTCCGCCTGCGAGCCATCGCACCAATAAACCGTGTCGGGTTTGCAAAGTTCAGCCATCTCCGTCGCCCAGCGAATCAATTCTTGATTTTTCACGCTTGCCGGAATGTTTAATTCAGCCATAAAATTCTCCAAAGTTTGTTTGTTAAATAAATATAAAAAACGACCGTATAAGCCGCGTTTCGATTGAATGCCCGTTAGTGTAACACAAAAAGAAATCAGCTTGAAATAATGAATAAATACGAAAAAAATTACGCGGTTTTAATGTCTGTTTGTGCAGCGTTGATTTTCTCGCGGCTCGATTTAACCGTGTGAAAAACAACCGCCGCGACTATCACCGCGCCGCCGACAATCGCCCATTTTGACGGTTTTTCGCCGAGAAACAGGAAAACCCAAATCGGATTCAGGAGCGGTTCGATAAATCCGACAATGCTCGCGTCCAAAGAACGAACTCCTTTGGCAATTCCGTTTGTAAACAAAATGTATGCGACGCCGATTTGGAAAATCCCCAAAAAAAGAATTGCGAGAAAGTCGTTTGAACTAATGTTTGTCGGCGGATTGTGGAAGAGAACCGGCACCATCAGCAGAACAATCAAAATATTGCCGTAAAAAACCGAAAGCGCCGGATTTTTTATCGAGAGCGAGCGCGGATGTCGCAGAAGAATAAAATAGACGCCGAAGAAAACGCCCGAAGCGAGCGCGGCGATGTTTCCCAAATAAATGTTTGATGCGAGTTTGTTCGCCGCGTTTTGCGGTTCGAGAAAAAACAAGCTCATTCCGGCGAGACAGACGACGACGGTTACAAAATCGGTCGCGCGAAATTTTTCCTTTAAGACGAACGGCGCTAAAATTAAAATGTAAATCGGCGCGGTGTATTGCAGAAAAATCGCGTTGGCGGCGGTCGTCATCTTGTTTGCATAAACGAAACACGAAAGCGTTCCGGCATACATCAAGGAACTTAAAAGCGTAAAACGGTCAAGCCGCAAGCCTTTTTTATATGTAAAAACCGCAACCGTAATCGCCGCGAAAAAAGAACGTCCCGCATTGACGGCAAAAGCGTCGAGCGTCGTGAATTTGATAAACAAACCGCCGAAACTCCAAAGAAGAACCGCCGACAGAACCAACGCTATCGGCGGAAAATTTAGATTTTTATTCGGCTCTTCCACTGAAGTTTAATTAATTATTTTCCGTTGCCGTCGAAATCGTTTCGCGCAGTTTCTTGGCTGAAGTCGTCGCCGGTTCGAGTTCGACATCCGCGACGTTGCCGTAAATTTTCTTGCCGAATACGCCGTTCCACGGTGGAATAATGATTGAAATTGCGCCGTGAGCGCGCGCTTGGCAGGCGAGACGCAAAATCGGTTTGGCGTCGTCGCCTTGCCGATAGCCAAAAATTTTCATTTGTTTGCGCTCGCGCATCGAAACGTCCGAGAGTTTTTCCGCACCCGCCAGAATTCCAATCCAGCACGTTCCGCACGCCGCCGAGCGGCATTCGACGGGAATGACGCCTTCGCCACAGCGAACGTCGGCTTCACGCCAGTTTTGCGATTGGTCGCGCTGCGCGCCGGATGCGATTTCCTCTTCGTTCATCATCTTAAATTTTCCGTCGCCGCTCTTGCTCGATTCATAACGGACAGTCCATTTTTTATCAACCGTTTTCAAGAAACCGAAAATGCCCTGCGAATCGTCTTTGGCGCGTTCGCTAACGATTTTTTCCGGTGAATTGTTCATCAAACCCTGCGGTTTTTCCGTTTTTCCGTTCGCGTTTTTGAAAGCGTCGAAACCGACTTGCGTTAAAGTCATCAAACCGACGGCGACGATTCCAACCAACAAAGGCTTGTCGGCTTTCGTTTTCTCCGAAATTGTTTGCGCGATTTGTTTTATTTCGTTTGCTAAATCCGCGCTCTCGCCCGAAAAACTTTCAGAGCGCTCTTCGATTGCGGTTTTTACGTCCGACCAAAAACGATGTCCGTAAAGAAATCGGTGCGACGAATCAATTTGATTCCTTAACTCGTAATCGCCCTGCATCACGAACTTTTGCACGAGTTCGGCTTTATTTTCCGCCGCTTCGAGCGCCCGATGAAGCGAGAGCGGATAAAAGCGAAGCCAGATTTGGACGGCATTGCGGTCAACTGCGTGAATGTCCGAGAGAAGCGCGTTTGAAGTTTGCAGCCAGTCGTTTTCGTCAAACCGATTTAGAAATTCCGTAAAATTATTACTCATAAATGCCTCGAAAGATTTTAATATTTGATTGTTATAAATTTCGCGTTGAATAAAAATGAAAATTCTACAAGCAATCGTAAGTTTGTGCAAAGGTT
>MWVV01000115.1_pt1 | contig 28729 bp, 21 predicted proteins | sample 1047281 | NCBI WGS metagenome assembly MWVV01 (sample SAMN06349986, study PRJNA376086) | soil metagenome | isolation source: PT-2 sample Antarctic (ecotone) soil | place: Antarctica | collected 2015-01-13 | reverse complement strand
TAGTATTTTTTGCCGTCAGGTATCTTCCTACCTGGCTTTGGTCTGCTCCAAAATAAGATAGCTGGAGAAAAAACCCACCAATTACTCCACTCCAAATATTGAACTTATCATTCCAATCGAAGCTGCCATTGTTATTGCCGGTTGTAATAACGTTCAGTTTTCCTGAAGCACCGCTTATTTTAAGTGCATCGCTCATACCAATTCCTGCTGGTAACAAATGAACGATCATGTAACCGGCAAGAAACATCCCGATAAAAATAATAATCAACTGAAGTTGCTGTGTATAAGCCACTGCTTTTGCTCCTCCGCTTACAGTATAAATAATAAGCAGTCCGCCCATTAAAATATTAGTAAGAAAAATGTTCCAGCCAAACAAAGAAGAAAGAATAATAGAAGGCGCATAGATACTGATGCCGGTTGACAGGCCTCGTTGCAGTAAAAATAAAAATGAAGTAAGGGTTCTCGTTTTAAGATCAAAACGTTTTTCTAAGAATTCGTAAGCTGTAAAAACTTTTAGCCGGGCAAACAAGGGAACAAAGGTTATACATAACACAACCATGGCTAAAGGCAACCCAAAATAATTTTGAACGAAACGCATACCATCAGTAAAAGCCTGCCCTGGCGCCGAAAGAAATGTTATTGCACTTGCCTGCGTACCCATTATGCTTAACAGCACAAGGTACCAGGGCATGGTACGGTTACTAAGAAAATAGCCTTCAAGATTTTTGGTTGTATTGCTTTTATATAAGCCGTAAGTAATAATACCAATAAGGGTAAGTGCAAGAACAATCCAATCTATAGGGCTCATGAAAAATGATTAGTAAACCAGGCAAAAAAGATGATTAGCATTAATAAGAAAAATATTACTGCTGCATACCAATGGCTCCATTTTTTAAAAAGAGGAATTTTAGGAATCTCGGGTTTCAAGTTCAAAGTTTGGAGTGTCGGGTTTAAAGTTTGAAGTTTAAAGTTTCGAGTTATCCTGTACGAGATTCTTTTCGATTCTCCATGCTTATTTTCTAATCCTCAAATTACTCAATCGACTCGTCATCTCTTTTTCCCGAAACCATTCCGCTTGCTAAAAGGCCTAGCACGATACCTATTATCAAACCTATGGCTACTTTTTTTATTGCAAAGCCTATAAGTAAGCCAATGATAATTAGCATTACAAAACTTATCTTTTTCCTTTGAGCATGTTTAGCCATAATGTTATTTATTTTTTGGAAGACCGATTAAATTAGCTATTAAACGATAAGCGCCAGGTACGCCTGCCGGCAACTGGCGAAATAATACTAAACTTACGTAAGCAAAATTTCCTTTACCAAACTTAGCAATTACCAGACTACCGTTACTTTCTTTTTCGCCCGTATCGTTCATTGCCAGCAACTTCTCATAATGCTCATCCGATTGGTCTACCTGGTAAGTGCTTCTTTCCTGTACCCAGCCTTCAAAATCCTTATCTGTTATTTTATTTGGATAATTTAAAGCAGGGTGATCGGCCATCAGGAATTTAACCTCTGCATTCTCTTCAGTTACCCGCGAACCTGTGCTAACGCTGAAAGGGTAAGGACCAACACTTATTTTTCTCGAACCTACCTGGTTACTCTTCATATACTGAACGATCAGGTTGCCACCGTTTTCAACATAACGATTAAAAACCTCGTTCTTATTGCTTAAGTATTCATATATGTTATACGCACGAACACCAACAACAATTGCATCATAATTCTTCAGGTTGTCTTCTGCAATATCATATTCATTTAAAAAGGTAACATTGTAACCCATAGCCGTTAAAGCGTCGGGCACTTTATCTCCGGCACCCTCAATATAACCAATATTTTTACCTGCTGTTTTAATTTCCAGCTTTACTAAGTTAGCCTTTGCTTTCGGGAAGTAAGTGATAGTGGGTATATGATCGTAAGCAATAACCTTTGTGTACCCATCGTACTTGCCGTCTTTTGTAGTTAAGCTTGCCGGCTCCGTAGTATTTATATCCTTAGTTGTGGATGTGAAGGTTGCTGTCGAATAATTTTCAAGGTTGCTGGCGGGAGCATATTTGATAGAAGCTTGATCGACTGACCAATTTTTTGAATAAAGAGGATTAATACTATAAGAAAACGTATCTTTTAAATTGGATTTGAAATGCAGCAGCCCTTTAACGGGAGTTCCGTTTAGCGACACAAAATTTTCTTTTACATAATTCAATTCTACTTTAGGCAACACAGCCACGGGTTGATACACCTCTCCTTTTACAGGATCGACAACCTTGTATTGAACCGGACGATTAATAATAAAATCGACACCCTCAATGCTAACGGTAAAAGTTGCGCGGAACGAAGGATCATTTTCCGCTTTACCAATTAAGGCTTGGTCTCTTACATCGAACGAACCTTCTAACAATGGATATTTTAACCAGTAGGGTTGTGATATTTCTTTGTTTGCTGAAACAGGCAATGTTTTATTGAAGGTTACATTTTGATTATTTGCTAATGCCACAGAGAAGCTTGTATCGAAACCTTCAAGCCTGATATTTTTTACTGAAGCATTGGCATTACTTCTTTTATTAATAAAGAAGTTTACATTAAACCTATCGCCTTGTACTACATCTTGCTGGTTGCTGGTTGCTTCGGTAAACAAAGCGGCGCAGGCTTCAATAATACTTTGGGTTTCTTCCAGTTTTTTATTTCGCCATTTGCTTTCGGGCAACGGTTTTATTGACTGATATAACTTTACCAATGCGGGAACTGATAAGTCAGGCTGTTCAAAATTATAATTACTGGTAATGTTGTTTACCATTGTTTCAATTCCTGCCCCACCTTCAAGGCGCTTCCAATCGTAAACAATTCCATCCATCAGGTCATTTTTCGCCGGCTCGCCTCCCGTTGTAGCAAAAAACTCAGTTATCTGCCCTCTTCTTCTTGGCCTTCCTTCACCCTGACTTTTGTGCATGCTGCGTGCCTCGCCGCCCAACTCTCCATAACTCTTTCCTAATAGCGCATTGTATCCGCCAACCTCTATCTTCAACTGATCGTTACCTGTTGTGTTGTTACCACCGAAATTGAAAGTGTTCCAGACAATCCTTTTCGCCTGCCAAGACTTAACACCATACTTGAATTGTTCGGGGAATTTTTTAGGATCGGCAGCCGCAACAAAAGCTTCATCAGCTAAAATAGAAGAAGCTGCATGATGCCCATGCCCGGCTCTTGCATCGGGAGGGAAACGTTTAATAATAACATCTGGCTGGTATTGCCGTATTACCCAAACTACATCACTCAATATTTTATCATGATCCCAAATTCGCAATGCTTCCGCAGAACTTTTGCTAAAACCAAATTCATAGGCACGGCTAAAAAATTGTTCGGCACCGTCTATCCTTCTTGCAGCTAACAGTTCCTGGGTACGTATCATTCCTAATTCAATACCTTGTTCGGGGCCGATTAAATTTTGCCCGCCGTCACCTCTTGTTAAACTAAGGTAACCGGTACGATATAGTTTTTCTTTTGCCAGGTAAGGAAGCAGGCCATTGTTCTCATCGTCGGGGTGAGCAGCAATGTAGAGAACACTGCCTAAAACATTCAGCTTTTTAAGCTGCATATAAATGTCGGCGCTTGCAGCGGGGGCAGGTGTTTGTTCTATACTTTTTGCGGAATGAAAACAAAAAGCTATAAGCAGTATACACTTCAATAGTTTCATCATCAGGCGAAGATAAAGGTTGTAGGGAAAAGGAATAAACGTAGTTGAAGAATATGATACAATCAGAATGAAGAGGTAGGCCTGGCAATACCTTAGTTGAGAACCCAATCAACTGGATAATTGCTAATGAAGATACACAGCTAAAAGTTGCAGTTGAAGAATTATTGAAGGATGTTCAGGCGGGGAGATGATGGATATTGATAACAGTTTTAAGATGTTGAATAAGGAGTGATGTACGATGAGTGATTGCAGATGAATGTACCTACTCCTGCGCCTGAATAGCTGTGATGATTACGGTATTAAAAATATCATCTACTGTACATCCACGACTTAAATCGTTTACAGGTTTGTTTAGTCCCTGCAGCATCGGGCCTATGGCTAAAGCCCCGGTTTCTCTTTGTACCGCTTTGTAAGTATTGTTTCCGGTATTAAGATCGGGGAAAATAAGTACACTCGCCTGACCTGCGACTTCAGAATTTGGCAGCTTTTGTTTACCCACAACAGGATCAACTGCGGCGTCATATTGAATAGGACCTTCCACTTTCAGATCTGGGCGTTTTTGTTTTACAATTTCTGTTGCCTGCCGTACTTTTTCCACGTCTGCACCTGCGCCGGATGTACCTGACGAATAAGAAAGCATGGCAATTCTTGGTTCTATACCAAAGCGCTTGCTGCTTTCTGCAGATGAAATGGCAATTTCTGCAAGCTGTTCTGCCGTCGGATTTGGGTTAACGGCACAATCTCCAAAAACGGAAACCCGATCGGGCAGGCACATAAAAAATACAGAGGAAACAGTTGAAATTCCGGGTTTGGTCTTAACAAATTGTAAGGCAGGCCTGATGGTGTGCTGGGTCGTATGAACAGCGCCAGACACCATCCCATCAGCGAGACCTTTATGAACCATCATTGTTCCGTAGTATGATACATCGTTCATCAGGTCTTTCGCCATTTCGATGGTTACATTTTTGCCTTTACGAAGCTCATAAAGTGTTTGTACAAAGTCTTTGTAATACTCAGAACTGGCAGGATTTATAATACGTATCTTACTAAAGTCTAAATTTAAACCTAACCGTTTTGCCGCAGCAGTAATATCGGCAGGATTTCCAAGAACCGTTAAATCAACAATATCCTGGTTAATAAGCCTTGCTGCCGCTTTAAGTATTCTGTCGTCATTGCCCTCGGGTAATACAATATGTTTCCGTTGGCTCTTCGCCCATTTCGTCAATTGGTACTGAAACATGTGCGGCGTAATTCCTTCTGATTCGAATGTGATGATCTTTTCGTCTAATGTTTTTACATCCACATATTTCTCAAACATGTTTATTGCTAACTGTATTTTTTTTGTATCGTCCGGAGCTATCCTTGATTTTATGGCCCCGATTTGAGTAGTTGCCTTAAAGGTTCCTGCTTTTACTGCAATTATGGGAACGATTGTTTCCAAACCATTAATTAACCGCATGATAGGCTCTTCGGGTTCAGAACCGGCTGTTAGAACAATGCCTGCAACTTTAGGGTAACTGGTTGAGAGGTTTGCCTGTAAAGCACAAATGATAATATCGCCACGGTCTCCCGGTGTAACGATCAACACGTTATCCTGGATATGCTTTAAGAAATTGGGAACCTGCATGGCGCCTGTAATAAAGTTGTCTACCTGGTTCGATAAATATTGTTCGCCAACAATCAGCTTACCACCTAACTGTTCGTATATCTCCTTCATTGTAGGGTTCAAAAGGCCCTTATCTTCAGGAATAACGGCAAGTATAGGACCTTCAAATAATTGAGCAGTCAGCAGTTCACGAACATCATTAAGCTGGTCGGGTTTTACTTTATTAGCAACAATTGCCAATACCTGCACCTCATGCGACTGGAAGTTGTGTAACACCGAGAGCACAGAATTAATAACGTGTGCAGTTGTTTTGCCTTCGCCTGAAACAACAATTATAACCGGTGCACTTAGGTTTTTAGCTATTGAAACATTCGTTTCAAATTCAAAGGCGGTTCCTTCTCCTACAAAATCGCTTCCTTCTATCACTGTAAAATCATAAGATTCTTCAAGCTTCTTATACTTACTTATTATAAAATCAATCATTTCACCCTGGCTTTCGGTTTCCATCATCTGCATTGCCTGTTGGCGGGTAAAGGCGTAAGTATCTTCATAATTAAGGGGAAGGCCAAAATAATTTACAATGGTTTCAATATGTACATCCTTTTTCTCTATGCCGTCAGAATTAATAATAGGTTTAAAGTAGCCGATCTTTTTAGCCCTACCCAAAAGCATATTAATAAGACCTAAAGCAACCATTGATTTACCACTATAAGGTTCGGAGGTTGCAATAAAAATAGCTTTGGTCATACCTTTGAATATTTAAAACGCGAAAATATAAGAGTATGCTAAATAATATGATGATCAGTATCATTTTTAGTTATAAAGACAAGGGCAAAAAAGTGCTGCAATAAAAGGATGAAATGAGGCATTAAGTACTCAACGCGTCTTTCATTTCTTTTTGCTTTGATAATACGATTGCAAGAACAGAAATAAAAAAGCTTAAGACAACCATTAAAGTAAAAGCGGAAGACATACCCCACTTTTGAGAGATTGCGCCTACAACCAGCGGGGCCGATAAAAAGCCTGCATAACCAATCATTGTAACCGAAGCAATGGCATAATTAGGTTTCATTTTAGTTGACTTGCCAGCCAAAGTATAAACGGTGGGTATAATAATAGAATCGCCGAGCCCAATCAATAAAAATCCAAATGCTGCCGTGTATAGATGAGGAAAAAATACCGTAATAAAAAAGCCAACAGACATTAAAGCGCCGCTGATTAGCAGTACTTTTTGATGGCCCAGAAAAGCTAATATTCTATTTCCTGTCAATCTGCCTAAAGTCATGGTTATAATGAAAGCAGCATAGCCAACAATAACCATTTGCTTATCTGCCTTAACTACCTTTTTAAAATAATTTACTGCCCAGTCAAAAACAGTTACTTCGCAACTCATCGTGCAAAAGGTTATTAAGCCCAAAATAAAAAGGTATCTGTCGGGCTTAATAAAAAAAGGCTTCTTTTCTGCGGCTTCTTTTTTTGCGTTGCCTTTTCGTATGTTAAGAAGGATAAGAACAATTACAGTAAGTGAAATAATGCCGAAATGGACGCCAGGATTTACATTACCCGAAATCATTAAAGAACCTATTGCTGCTGCACAAAAACTGGCAAGACTCCAAACTCCGTGAAAAGAAGCTACAATTGGTTTTTGATAAACGTTCTGCACCTCAATAGAATTCGTATTAAGCGACATTGTAAACAAGCTTCGCGAAAAGCCAAAACAAAACAGGAAAATTATAAGTGTTAAAACATTAGGAGCAAAGCCCAACGAACAAAGAAGTAACGCAAAGATAACACCGCCAACCGTCATCATTGCTGCAGAAGTAAATTTCTCGATAAGCCAGCTTGAGACCGGTAGGCCTGCAACCAATCCTACCGGTAAAGCAAATAATACACCTCCCCACCCAACATCAGATAACATAGACTTCTGCTGAATTTCAGGAATGCGCGAAGCCCAGGTTGCTGAAATGGTTCCTGATAAAAAAAAGAATGCAGCAGTGCTCAACCTGATCTTTGTACGAAGTTTTATCGGGACTGATAGCATGGGCGCAAAAGTAGCGCCTGGAGAACTGAATAATCTTATTAGTTTTTATAGAGTGCATTTCAAATTTTCGCTTCTATCATTAAAAGTGTTCGTCATTGTAAACCTTGCGTAGCTTGGCTAGCAATCCCGCAACCATTCAACCTGACTATCCCGGGATTGGTTCATACCCTGCCAATGACGAACGATTGAAAATACGAATGGACAACAATTAAAAATAGCACCTTAAAATGCACCCGTTACGATTTGAGGTTAAGAACATTTTTTAAGGGAACAAATTTTGTAATCAATAGCCCGTGAAGCATTACGACTATATTATTTCCGGAGCCGGTGCCGCAGGTTTAAGTCTGCTTATGAGGTTGCTGCAGCATAGAACTTTTAGCGAAAAAAATATATTGGTTGCAGATAAAGCGCCAAAAGACCATAACGATCATACGTGGTGTTTTTGGGAAATACAACCGGGATTATTTGAACCTGTAGTGCATCATAAATGGCAGCAGGTTCATTTCTTTTCAAATCAATTTTCTTCTCTTTTAAATCTTTCTCCTTATCAATACAAAATGATAAGAGCAATAGATTTTTATAATTACGTTTTACAGGAAGCACAAAAACATACAAATATTGTTTTTGAATATGGAAATGTAGAAGCGGCAGGCAACGAAGGAGACAAAGGTTTAGTAATTATAAACGGTACCCGTTATACTGCCGATTACGTTTTCAACAGCATTATATTTTCACAACCTGCGGTTCCTGAAAACAAGATCTGGTTATTGCAGCATTTTAAAGGTTATATTATTGAAACCGCTCAACCTTCTTTTAATCCGGCCGAAGCAACGCTAATGGATTTTAGGGTAAGCCAGCAACACGGTACAACATTCGTTTATGTGCTGCCGGTTGCAAGCAATAAAGCTTTAGTGGAGTATACTTTATTCAATTCAAAACTATTGGATAAAAAAGAGTACGACACTGCTTTGCATCATTACATTGGTACTTATCTCAACATAACCAATTACGCTGTAATTGAAGAGGAATTTGGAATTATTCCTATGACCAATATGAAATTTTTAAAACGTATTGGCAAGGTTATAAACATAGGTACAGCGGGCGGCCAAACCAAAGCAAGCAGCGGTTATACTTTTCAATTTATACAAAAACAAACACAGCAATTGGTTCTTGACCTTTTGCAATATGGCCATCCGCAAGAGCACGAATCTTTAATGGAAAAACGTTTTAAATTCTACGATACTACTCTTTTAAATATTTTGCACACCCGCAAATTACCTGGTGATAAGATATTTGCAGACCTTTTTCAAAAGAACCCTACAGATCGCGTGCTTCGGTTTTTAGATAATGAAAGCTCTTTTGAAGACGAAATAAACCTGATGGGAACTTTACCGCAAGGCATTTTTTTTAAAGCTGCTATGCAGGAGATATTTAAATAGACCGGAACAGAATTTAATGCAATGGAAAAATAGTTACTCTTACTTTAACCCGGCAATCGATAAAAGCACCACAGTAAAAGCCATTGCACCTGATAAGAAGTTTCGTTGTTCACCACCCGGAAAGAAACATGTATGAAATGACACGCTTCCTACTCACTTTTAAAGAAAGAAAATAACAAAGATTCATTAAACAGAGTTAGGGGTTATAGCAAAAAAAATCCTCTAAATGTGTTAGAGGATCATATCATAATAAGATTGAACTAAAATTATAATTCTACTGCCCCTTCAACAAGTACCGTAGCTTTATTATTCAATACTTCTACAAAGCCGCTTTGAATAGTATAATTAGTATTTGTGTTTTTATCATTTAAGACTTTCAGATTTCCTTTTGATAATGCACTAACTAAAGGGGCATGTTTATCCAATACTTCAAACTTACCGTCAACACCAGGTAACTGTACACCATACACTTCACCGCTATAAAGTTTCTTCTCCGGAGTTAATATTTCTAAAAGCATACCCCAAATCCGCCCGCGGCGGACTAATTTGTTTTACCCCTAAATCCCTTCATAGGAGTCCTACGGCCTAAAGGGGACTTAAGTATGTTATTAAATAGAGTTACACAACTTCCTCTATTCCCCCTTCGGGGGATTGAGGGGGCTACGCAGTAGCAGCAGCCATCATTTTCTTACCTTTTTCAACAGCATCCTCCAAAGTACCTACAAGATTAAATGCAGCTTCAGGGTATTCATCTACTTCACCATCCATAATTGAGTTAAATGCACGAATGGTATCTTCAATACTTACAAACACACCTTTTAAACCTGTAAATTGCTCTGCCACATGGAAGGGCTGGGATAGAAAACGTTGTACTTTTCGGGCACGGGCCACCGTAAGTTTATCTTCATCGCTTAATTCATCTAAACCAAGAATGGCGATAATATCCTGTAATTCTTTATAACGCTGTAAAATTAGCTTTACACGGTTTGCACAATCGTAATGTTCATCACCTACTATAATGGGAGTTAAAATACGGCTTGTACTATCTAACGGATCTACTGCAGGATAGATACCTAAGTCAGCAATCTTACGGCTAAGTACCGTAGTAGCATCGAGATGAGCAAAGGTTGTTGCCGGGGCGGGGTCAGTTAAGTCATCGGCTGGTACATAAACAGCCTGTACAGATGTAATTGATCCGTTTTTAGTAGAAGTGATACGTTCCTGCATCAATCCCATCTCTGTTGCCAAAGTTGGCTGGTAGCCCACCGCTGAGGGCATCCGTCCTAACAACGCTGACACTTCAGAGCCGGCTTGTGTGAACCGGAAGATATTGTCAACGAAAAATAATATGTCTCTGCCTTTTCCTGTACCATCACCGTCGCGAAAATATTCAGCAAGGGTTAAACCACTTAATGCCACACGGGCACGGGCACCCGGCGGCTCATTCATCTGCCCGAAAACGAAAGTAGCCTTACTTTCTTTCAAATCCTGCAGGTTCACTTTATCCAGGTCCCATCCGCCTTCTTCCATACTATGGATAAAATCGTCACCATATTTCATAATTCCTGCTTCAATCATTTCTCTCATCAGGTCGTTACCTTCACGCGTTCTTTCGCCGACGCCGGCAAATACCGATAAACCACCATGACCTTTTGCTATGTTATTAATCAACTCCTGTATCAATACGGTTTTACCTACACCTGCTCCACCAAACAAACCAATTTTACCACCTTTTGCATAAGGCTCTATTAAGTCGATTACTTTAATACCGGTATACAAAATTTCTGAAGCAGTACTAAGATTTTCAAATATTGGGGGCTTACTATGAATAGGGCGTCCATTAACTTTACTAACCGCAGGTAAACCATCTATAGGATCTCCGGTTACATTAAATAATCGACCATTTATATTCTCCCCAATAGGCATTGTAATTGCTCTGCCTGTATCTAAAACTTCAGTTCCGCGAACAAGACCATCTGTTCCATCCATTGCTATACAACGTACACTGTCTTCACCCAAATGCCTCTGTACTTCCATTACCAGTGTATCTCCATTTTCGCGCTTAAGTTCTAATGCATTAAGAATTTCAGGCAAAGAGCCTTTAAACTGAACATCTACCACGGCTCCGATTACCTGTTTAACCTTACCAGCTCTCGACATATTTAAATATTTGTATGGCTTTTAAAATTGCCGCAAAGGTAAGGGAAATAGCAGTTTATTTACTTATGAATATGAAGGGATTTTTGTTAACCCCTTGTATAGCAATATTAAAATCTATTGTAAATTTTTCCTTTTGTCTATTTCCTAAATTCATAAACTTTTCAATTAGTAAATATGCTAAGAGTAAAAGATATTATTGGTATGCTATTTGCCTTTTCCTATATATATTGATTGGAAGACTGGACGAATTAAGCCGTTGCTAACCTTCGAGATCCAATCAATGTAAAGTTCCAATTCCTGATATTATCCATATTTCTTTATTTTTTATTATAGAGAAGGAAAATATCCCCCGAACCGAAAGAGAAGCTTTTTAGCTTCTTTTTTTATTTATAATACTCTCTTCTTTTATAGGCTTCGTTATCTACATCAGTTTACCCTTAGGATTTATTAATCTTGCGTATTCGCTAATTTGCACTCTTATGGTGATTAAATCTGCCGAATACCTTATTTCGAGTCCTGAATATACAAAGTGCCCTGTACCTGATCGCCCTGAGTATGCCTTTATCGGTCGCAGCAATGTAGGAAAGTCTTCTCTTATAAATATGGTATGTAATAACCAGAAGCTGGCAAAAACTTCCGGCTCTCCCGGCAAAACGCAATTAATTAATCACTTTGCAATAGCGAGTATCGAAGGAGATGATCCGGCAGCAAATAAAAAACCCCGGGCCTGGTATATTGTAGACCTTCCGGGATATGGCTTTGCTAAAGTATCTCAAACAAGCCGGAGACGATGGGAACAGATGATCGAGAACTATTTACGCAAAAGAGAGAACCTGGTACACGTTTTTGTTCTTATTGACAGCAGGCACGAACCTCAAAAAATTGATCTTGATTTTATAAATCAGTTAGGGGGGTGGCAAGTTCCCTTTAATTTAATATTTACAAAATCTGATAAGGAAAACCAGCGTACAGTAGCTGCAAACGTAAAGGCCTTTTTAAATGCGATGAGAAAAAGCTGGCAATTTCTTCCCCAGCATTTTATTACAAGTGCCATCAAAAAACACGGGCAGGATAAAATATTGGCTTTTATAGAAAGCAGTAATATGCAATATTATGAAGAGGTGAATAGTTGATAGTCCATAGTCGATAGACCATAGTTAGTAGTAGCAGTTGTTGTAACTCATTCAATTTTTTATGAAAAAAGTTTATTTCTTACCAGGATTGGGCGCTGATAAAAGAGGCTTCAGTTTCCTCGACCTTTCTTTCTGCCAGCCGCAGTTTATACAATGGCCAACTCCTATGCCTAATGAAACACTTCCTTCGTATGCAGAAAGATTATTTACTTTAATAAATGATGAAGAGGCTACAATCGTGGGATTATCTTTTGGCGGAATGCTGGCAACAGAAATTGCAAAGCAACATCCAAAAACAAAAGCTATTATCATCTCAAGCGCGAAAACCTATAGGGAAATTCCAATGTATTTAAGATTTTGGAAACGTTTACCTATTTATAATTTAATAGTTAAGGAAAGAACTAAAACATCAAGCCGTTTTGTTTTGCAAATATTAGGAGCACAGGGTATTGAACAAAAAAAAGTACAGCACGAAATTCTGATGTCTTCAAACCCTGCATTTACACGTTGGGCAATGGATGCAATTGTTAAATGGAATAATATAGTTGTTCCTAAAAATGTAATTCACATACATGGGACCGCTGACAGGTTATTACCTTACCGTTATGTAAAAGCTGATTATACTGTTGCAGGAGGTGAACACGTAATGATAATGGACAAAGCACCCGAAGTTTCAGCATTACTTAAAACACTATGTATTACTTAGCCTGCTTAGTACCTTATAAATTTCTTCAGCCACTAATTGATTACCTGTTTCAGTAAGATGTACGCCGTCTGTAGTAAGTATGCCTGCCTGTTTATCTTCAGGATTATTTGCAAGATTATAAGCTATGAAAGCTTGTCGTAAATCAACCAAAGGCAGATTGTGACTGTCAGCAATGTTTCTTATTATATCGCTGTATTTATTCAGTTCATTGTCCAATTCATTACTACCGTTTATTTTTTCACCAATAACAGTGGGCGTACACATAATTATTTTACCCGTGCTTACCTGCAATCTCTTTATTAATATCTCGTAATGAGTTTCAAAGTCTTTTGCATTTGTTCCTAAGCCATGAATTTGCTTATGCCAAACATCATTAACTCCAATAAAAATTACTACCACATCAGGTCCTTTAGCTAATACATCTTCATCCACCCGCAGGTACAGGTCATATACTTTATTTCCACCCACACCAGCACCTATTAATTCATATTTGTCATTCTCTTCATCGTTCTTAAAAAGGTTAATCAATTTTGTAATATAGCCTTGGGGCTTAACGCCCTGCTCAGTTATAGAGTCTCCAAAAAAAATAATTTTCTTTTTCTTTTTTCCGTAGTTATAAGACATAAGAAGCATACTGCAAACAAAGGCAGCAAACAACAGAAGCTTAACCTCCATAAATTTTCTTAGTTAATAAGATATAAACCCTGTTTATAAATAAATCAAGCAGCTTTAAATAAGAAACGACTGAGTTAGCAGTGTTTCTTAAAGTATAGTTTTCTAATCCCAATTTTTCATTACCGGAGTTGTTTCTGCCATTTGTTCAACGTACTTGCGTTCGCTTAACAGGTAGCCGTTTCCTTTTGCGCAAAGATGAACAATCAGATGTTCTACACTCATTGGGTTGCCTTCAGGAATATCAGCAATATTAGTATGGCGGATATCGTGGCCATCAATAATTATAACAAGCCCGCTTCCTAATACTTCCATTTTATTCCCTTCTGAAATAAACAGGCCGGTATCTTCGCCCAATCCTACCCCAATGCACGAAGGATTGGCCCCAACTGCCTGCGATAACCTTCCGAAACGGCCGCGTTTTTCAAAATGAGAGTCGAAGATCACGTTGTCCATAAGCCCGAGGCCGGTAGTAATTTTTACCTCACCTTTTAAGTGAGCTTTAGATGCATCTCCCTCGTAGATCATCGTGCTGCTCATAGCCATAGCGCCTGCCGAAGTTCCTGCTACCACTATTGGTTCTGTTTTATACCGTTGCTTCAAAATTCTAAGAAACATGGTTCCGCCAAAAGTTGCTGTAAGGCGTAATTGATTACCTCCCGAAAACATAATTGCATCACACTTTTCTATGCGCTCGATAATGTCTTCCTTTGCCGCGTCTTCGCGAGTTCTAATATTCATTACTCCAACATTCGTACAACCAATTCTGCCAAAGGCATCCATATAATTGTTTCCAACTTCATAAGGTATCATCGAAGCGGTAGTGATAACCTCAATCCTTGCTGCAACGCCTCCGGCTTCTTCTACAATTCTTTTGAGGATACCGAGCACCGAAAAATTTAAATTGCTTTTAAAAAAGGAGTCTTTTTCTATGGTGTCGCCCTTATCTTCTGCACCGCCTATTACAATAAGCTTCCCCTTGTTTATAAACATTTTAGAAATATTTGACAGGTAAAAGTAACCGATAATTACCTAAGTTCTATAGTGAAAGGGTTGGTTTAAAACGTTTTATTAAAATTTAAACACATGTTATTCTAACTAATGTATTTGATATGCCACCTGCTTTAGTATACAAGTCTTCCTTATTAGTAGTATTCACGTGGTAAGCAATTTGATAAGTGTTTAGTAATTATTGTTATTTGTACAACCGGCGGGGAATAACATGCACGTAGACATAATACTATTAAGAGTACTAATAACCATTAACCTTTTGATTATATGAAAATAATTGATATAAAAGTTTTAAGAGGACCCAATTACTGGAGTATTCGCCGTGGCAAGCTTATTCAAATACGGCTCGATCTGGAGGAGATGGAACAATGCCCAACCAATAAAATTCGGGGTTTTAAAGATCGGTTGGAGAAGTTGCTTCCAAGTATGTACTCCCACAGATGCAGCGTAGGTACACCGGGTGGCTTTTTTGAACGCGTAGAAGAAGGAACCTGGATGGGACATGTAATTGAACACATCGCCCTGGAAATTCAAACCCTTGCCGGTATGGATACCGGTTTTGGAAGAACACGTGGTACAGGTAAAGAAGGTGAGTATTACGTGGTTTTTAGTTATACGGAAAGAGAGGCAGGTGTTTATGCTGCAGACGCTTCTGTAAGAATTGCACAGGCGCTTGCCGAAAATAAAGAATATGACCTTGAAAAAGATATTCAAACACTACGCGAAATAAGAGAAGATACCCGTTTGGGACCTTCAACCGGCAGCATTGTAGAGGAAGCCGCAAAACGTGGCATTCCTTACATCAGGTTAAACAAATCGAGTTTAGTTCAATTAGGATATGGCATACATCAAAAAAGAATTAGGGCAACTATTGCAAGCACTACTTCGCATATTGGAGTTGACATTGCAGGAGATAAAGAAGAAACCAAAGACTTGTTGAATGCGGCAGAAATTCCTGTTCCGGTAGGCAGGATAATAAAAAATGATGAGGATTTAAAAGATGCAATTGAGAGTATTGGTTTTCCCATCGTTTTAAAACCAATCGATGGCAATCATGGTAAAGGCGCTACCACCAATATCAATAATTACGAAGATGCAAAAAAAGCCTTGGGGGCTGCACAGGTGTATGGGCAAAGTGTTATTTGCGAACGTTTTATTACAGGCTTCGATTTTAGAGTACTCGTAATCAACCATAAATTTATTTGTGCAGCTTTACGTACGCCTGCAAGTGTAACCGGAGATGGAGAGCATAACATTCAATGGTTGATTAGTGAAACTAACAAAGATCCCCGCCGCGGGTATGGACATGAAAAAGTGCTTACTCAAATAACAGTAGATGATTTTACACAAAAAATGCTTGATGATATCGGGTATACATTAGAAACAGTTCCGCCAAAAAATGAATTGGTCTTATTAAAGCCTACAGCTAATTTAAGCACCGGCGGCACAAGTACAGATGTGACCGAGGAAGTGCATCCGGCTAATATTTTTTTTGCAGAAAGGATTTCGAAAATTGTAGGTTTAGATATTTGTGGTATTGATATTATGGCTCCCCATCTTAAAGTACCCATAACAGAAAATGGCGGTGCAGTGCTTGAAGTAAATGCTGCTCCCGGTTTTCGTATGCATATTGAACCATCGGTGGGGCTTGCCAGAAACGTGGCAGAACCTGTAATAAATATGCTTTTCCCTGACGGAAGTACAGGCCGGATTCCTATCATTGCCATCACCGGTACAAACGGTAAAACAACCACCAGCCGCCTCGTCTCACATATTTGTAAGTCGGCAGGATATAAGGTAGGTTTCACTACCACTGATGGCATTTATATTCAAAACAATTTAATGATGACCGGAGATTGCACCGGGCCGGTAAGTGCAGAATTTGTTTTGAAAGATCCTACCGTTGATCTGGCTGTTTTAGAATGTGCCCGTGGTGGAATTCTAAAAGCCGGATTAGCTTTTAGAAATTGTGACATTGCAATTGTAACCAATGTAAGCGCCGATCATATTGGATTAGGCGGTATTGAAACCATCGAACAAATGGCAAAAGTTAAAGCCATTCTTCCTGAAACCGTTTTCCCACATGGATATGCCATATTAAATGCCGACGATGATCTTGTTTACGGAATGAGAAAAGGCCTGGACTGTAAAGTTGTTTTGTTTAGCATGGACGAGAACAACCAGAGAATTAAGGATCATTGTGAAGATGGAGGAATAGCGGCAGTTTTCGAAAATGGGTATGTGTCCATTTTAAAAGGCAACTGGAAATTAAGGATTGAAAAGGTGCGGGACATACCAATAACTTTTGAAGGCAAAGCAGTTCATAATATTATGAATACACTACCTGCAGTTCTTGCAGCATACTTATTTCGAAAAATTGAAATAGACGATATTAAACTGGCACTAACCACCTTCATTCCATCGGCTGCACAAACTCCCGGAAGGTTAAACCTTTTTCAGTTTAAAAAATTTAATATACTTCTCGATTTTGCTCATAATCCTGCAGGTCTTAACCTCTTAGGCGATTTTGTAAAAAAAATGGATGGTTCACCTAAAGTCGGTATCATTTCAGGAACGGGCGACAGAAGAGATGAGGACATAAAGGAAATAGGAAAAATAGCTTCAACCTATTTTGATGAAATAATAATAAGACAGGATAAAAACCTAAGAGGCCGCACGGCTGAAGAAATTGAAAACCTTCTTTTAGAAGGAATTAAAGAAGGAAATAAAGAAATACCCGTAGAAATAAAATCAGGTGAACGGGAAGCAATATTATATGCCCACAAAAATGCAAAACCGGGATCGTTAATTACAGTGATGGCAGACGAAGTAGCAGAAGCACTCGATTTAATTAAGAACCTTAAGGAGGAGGAAGATAAAGGATAGGAATAGAAGGATTTTAGGATAGGGATTGAAGGATTTTATGTAATTATGTTTGAACTCACGAACCTATAGAAGCAAATATTTATACGATTTTTTAAACAGAAAAAAATGTTGGGTGCAATAAGTGCAAACCTTATTTTTGCACTCCCCTAACCGCAATGTTTGGGACTTAGGATTGGCCTATAGTATAAAGGTAGTACGACAGATTTTGATTCTGTTTGTCGAGGTTCGAATCCTCGTAGGCCAACTGTAAGAAACCGTTGAAGGCAATACAAAAATGCTTTCAGCGGTTTTTTTGTTTCGGTTACTGACCCTTTAACTTACACTTTATGAGAAACGGGGTAGAAAATACAATCAACTTGAAATTCAAGGTATTATTATATCAATAAAATTAGGGTAAACGTATAGCAAGGCAAGTATAATTAAGCAGTGAGATTTTTGGTTTAGAAATACAACCTTTTATTTTTAAATTGCGTTGTACATTGCAAGTCTAACAATTATGCAACAAGCGAATTTATCTGGAGAGAAAAATTTTAGTGGAAAGTCTATCAAAATTAATTTGCCGGTTATTTTATTTAATGAAGATGGAATATATTATGCCTTTATACCTTCTTTTGATTTAACTGGTTATGGCAGAACGCAAGATGAAGCAAATGAAAGTCTAACTGTTGTTTTAGATGAATTTCTTCGCTACACTATAAACAAAAATACCTTTCTTTTAGAATTGAAAAGATTAGGATGGAAAATAACGAGCAAGAAAAAACCAATGGTAGCTCCACAAATGTCTGATTTAATAAATACAAGTGAGCAATTGAAAGAGATTGTAAATTATAAGAAATATACTACTTCAGATTTACAAGTTAACATGCCTTCATTTTCATAAATGCCCCGTCATTTTAAAAACGTTTCATTAAGAGACTGTCGAAAATTTCTTACCAAAGTTGGTTGCCACAAAAACAGAAGTAACGGGGGACAATGAACACTGGACAAGGTATGATTGCTTCGCCCTATTACTATACAAAGTCATATTGATCCGGTCCCTGAATTTATAATGAAACAAATTCTTAGGACTCTTGAAGTGGATAAGGATGAATTTTGGGAGATATTAAATCAATAAGATACGCTAATATTTGAAGCGGTTTCGAGAAACTTTAATGCTTTCTTTTCGATTACTATCCGGAAAGCCATTGATGCTATGTTTTTTTTCTAACAATTGTTTAGCATCTTCCCAATCAACAAACTCACCTGTATTCATAGCTTCTTTTACTTTGATGCGATCAATAGCATCTTTCATAATATCACCATGTTTCTTAAGGTCAACTGTTGCCTTATTGCGGTTGATAGATATACCACTGATAAAAGTTCTTTTCATTTCAATCCAGTTTCAAATAACTCTTTATGCCAATATAAATATACTATTCAAAGCTTTTGCAATCGGCTTTCCCATTAACACCTTACTTATACTCTACCCCCATATTATATAACAAAAAACTCCATTTATCCGCCTGCTCTTCTATTATTTTAGAAGTAGGCTTACCTGCACCATGACCGGCTTTCGTTGCTATACTAATTAACACCGGGTTATCACAAGATTGACTTGCCTGCAAAGCTGCTGCAAACTTGAAAGAGTGGGCAGGCACAACACGATCATCATGGTCGGCAGTAGTTACAAGTGTTGCAGGATAACATTTTCCCTTCTTCAGGTTATGAACAGGAGAATATTTGTACAAATATTCAAACGTCTCCTTATTATCATCAGCAGTACCATAATCATAAGCCCAACCTGCACCTGCAGTAAACTTATGATAACGCAGCATATCCATAACACCCACTGCCGGAAAACAAACCCGGTAAAGGTCGGGGCGCTGAGCCATACAGGCGCCAACAAGTAAACCACCATTAGAGCCCCCGGATATAGCAAGGTAATCTGTTGAGGTATATTTCTCCTTAATCAAGTATTCAGCAGCAGCAATAAAATCGTCAAACACATTTTGTTTCTTAAGCTTTATGCCGGCATTGTGCCATGCATCGCCATACTCGCCACCACCACGAAGGTTAGCAACAGCATACACTCCGCCATTTTCTATAAACACCAGATTACTTACACTAAAACCAGGCGTAAGACTAATATTAAAACCACCATAAGCATATAGCATCAAAGGATTTTTGCCCGTTAACTGCATACCCTTTTTATAAGTAATAATCATTGGAATCTTAGTTCCATCTTTTGAAGTATAGAAAACCTGCCTGCTCTCATACTGCTCAGGAGTAAATTTTACTGCAGGCTTTTTATACAGTGTCGTCTTACCCGAACCTATATCATATCTGAAGATGGAAACAGGGTAGATATAAGATGTAAATGAATAGTAGACCTCTTTCTCTTCTCGTTTGTTACTAAAGCCGTTTGCTGTTCCCAACCCTGGTAAAGCAATTGTATTCATCTTTTTACCATCAAGAGTATACTCTTCTATTTGTGATACTGCATCTTTGGTGTATTGTGCAAAAAAATGTCCGCCACCTGTACTTACCTGCAAAGGAAACTTAACTTCCGGTATCAGGTCTTTCCAATAATTAGCAGTGGGAGTAGAAGCATCAGTAACTATTAACCTACGGTTAGGAGCGTTTGTGTTAGTTAATATATACAACTTGCCGTTTTCGGCATATACCACCTCCTGTTCGTTCTCAAAACCCCTCACGACGGGTACGATAGGTGCACTTTTTTTAGTAACGTCCTGTATATATAACTCGTTACCGTACGTAGCATTTGATGCGGAAATAACAAGATAATTCTGGTTCTCAGTTACATAGCCGCCGATATAACGGCGGGGTGTGGCTTCTCCGCCAAATACAAGTTGATCCTGGGTTTGAGGGGTGCCTAACTTATGAAAATACAGTTTATGAATTTGTGTCTTGCCCGACAGTTGACTTCCTTCTTTTGGTTTATCGTAACTGCTGTAGTAGAAGCCTTCATTGTTCCTCCATGATAGTCCGCTAAACTTTACATCATACAAAGTATCATCAAGAACATTTTTTGTTTGAGCGTTGATTACAATCACCTTTCGCCAGTCTGATCCACCTTCAGATATTTGATAAGCAGCAAGTGAACCATCTTTTGTAAAGTCTATACCGGCAAGCGAAGTAGTGCCATCAGCAGAAAATTTATTAGGATCTAAGAATACTTCGGGCTGTTGTCCCGTTTTCTCCCGATACAATACTGACTGGTTTTGCAAACCATTATTCTTATAAAAATAAATAAAGCCACCTTCCTTAAACGGCGCTGAATACTTTTCGTAGTTCCACAATTCGGTCAATCGCTTTTTAATAGCATCCCGGTAAGGTATGTTAGCAAGGTAAGCATCTGCAACCTTGTTCTCCCGCTGCACCCAATCTTTGGTGTCTTCCGCCATGTCATTCTCAAGCCAGCGATAAGGGTCACTTACGTTAGTTGCGAAGAAAGTATCTGTTTGTTCCGTAGTTTTTGTATCGGGATATTTACCTGCAAAAGAGCCAGGCTTTTGAGCTAAGGATGTTATGCTGATAAACAATGTTGTTAATACAAAAAAATATAATTTCATATCAGGTCTTTTATATATTGAAAAATAGGAAAAAGTAATGAAGTGGCAAGAATGTTACTTATAATTGAGCGGGTGCAAAGGAAGTTCTTTGTTGGGAAGCAAAAAAACTTCTTATAAATCCATTACTTAAATCTATAGAAAAACCGCGCAAGACTATCTCTCCGATTAGCAATAGGAATGGAAAATGTTTGTTCAATCTTTGTGCTTCAACGGACGGAAGAAACTCATGGACTTTTCAAAAAAAATTCTTTGCTTCTTTTTTGGTTGCGCTTACCAGCTTATACAGTTTGCCATCAGCCTTAGTTAATATATACAATTCGCCCCGAGCGTCTTTGCCAAAGTGCAAGTCTACCCGTTTACTTCCGCAGAGTTCTGAAAGGGATTTAAGAGAGTCGTTTATGGAGATTTTCCATTCTTTTACAAGAGCGTGCCTGCCTTGCTTTACCTCGGCCAGGTCTATATAAAACAACCTGCCTTTGGGAATATCACCAAATATATATTTCCCCTGCAATTGCGGGATTGCTTTGCCGGAATATTCAAACCCGCCTGAAATGGCCTTGCCTTCATCGTGGTCGTACTGTGCAACAGGATAAGTGATATGAAAACTACTATCATTAACCGCGAGCGGATACACTTTATTCAACTCCCCGTAAGGATTTATAACAAAACTGCCTTCCCTTATGGGCCACCCATAATCATGGCTTTTCAACACAAGGTTTACCGACTCAATATTACCGTGTCCAATATTACAAACCAGCATTTGCCTTTTCTTACTCCAGCTAATCCGATGCGGGTTTCTAAAACCATACGCGTAGATCTCGCCGAGCTTTGTCGTATTTTGGTTTCTGGCAAATCGATTTTGTAGGGGAATGCCATATCGGCCATTAGCGCTGTTTCTGCCGGCAGGATTTATCCGAAGAATAGTACCCCATATTTTTTGAGGACTGTGAGCTAAAAAGGGATACCCGTTTTCAACGCTGCCTCCATCGCCAACACCAATGTATAAGAGCCCGTAATCCTCATCACCAGGTGTAGCAAGAGGATTAAAGGTAATCTCCTGAATTCCATGATTAACTGCAACCATATTTACTCTGAATAGTTCCCTGCCTGTTCCGGAAAATACAGAGGCGGCGGGATTGCCTGCTTTCCATTCAGTCAACACCCATTGCAGGGTTACCTTTATGGAATCAGCATAACTAAAATCTGCTTTGGCTGAACCCGGAGGTTCAGTATGCGTAGTATATATTAACCCGTTTCCGGCAAAATGGGGATGAAAAGCAAAACTGCCAAACCCTGTGCCGAGCCCCGGCTGATGAATGAATTTAGGTTCGAGCTTAGCCATATCCATATAAATCACAGGCTTGTTATGCTGTAATTTATATAGCTTTCCTCGCAGGTCGAGAACAAATAAATCATTTGTATTGGGCTTGAAATCTAACTTTGTTATTCTTGTCATTGGCAGCTTACCACTGTCGATCGAAGGAGGAAATTGTGTTACCTGTTTCAGTTCCACAACGAGGTTAGAAAGCTGGATTTTGTTAGGTATGGGGTTGGTTAGTCCCTTCCCATCATCCTTCAACACCTTTCGGTCGGAAACCTTCTGCGCATTTAAAAATGCGGTTATTTCCTTCAATTCATCATTTGTAAATGTGCCAAATGATGGCATCACTACTTTATATTTTTTATATAATTGTTGAGCACGTTCATCTTCTGAATTAATAACCAGTTGCGGATTTTTTATAAAATGATGAATCCAGTCGGCAGAAACCTTGGCTGTTAATCCGGCTAATTGAGGGCCAATACCATCCTGGCGAAAGTTATGACAACCACTGCAATGCTGGTTAAACAAGGCTTTACCTTTAGTAATGGTTGCAGAGTCTGTAGAGATAGATTTGTTATCTGCAGACGTTCCGTAATTGCAGGCAGTAAAATAAAATACATGCAAAACAGCGCTCAATAAAACAAGAAATATTTTTTTCATAATTAACCATGCCTCGTGATATCAAATTTAAAACAATGCGGTTGGAGAATGCAATTCTGAACTTCCTTGTGATGGAACTAATTTTATCTACTTAACCACTTGTTTATTTCCTGCTTCAACCGCCGGCACGGTTACGTTTAAAGCGTCATCTTCTTCGTATTCCAAATCTTTTGAAAAAGTTTCTTCCAAGTGCCATAGGGCTATCAAGGCGATGGTTACAATCAGTGTAGCCACTAACACTGCACTTGTTGTGAGACCAAACAAACCTTTGCCGAATACAAATAAAGCCGATATAGGTATAACTGAAGCGCGTACGAAGTTGGGAACCGTAGTTGCTACCGTGGCACGTATGTTAGTGCCAAATAGCTCGGCGGCAATAGTTACGAAAAGGGTCCAGTAGCCGTTAAAGAAACCTAAGCATGCACAAAGTATATAAAAGGTTGTGAGGCTTTGTGTTTTTGTGAGTAAATACGCCAGCATAAGTATATAGGAGCCAACCAGGAAAAGCAGCATGCCTTTTTTACGGCTGCGAAAACGCTGGCTTAAATAGCCGCTTACCAAATCGCCAAGTACTTGTCCTGTAAATGCCAGCATCACCGCTTTTCCGGCAACCACCGGTTCATTCACGCCTAAAGCAGCGCCAAATTCAGGCGAAAAGAAAATTAAAACACCTGATACAAACCAAATGGGCGTACCAATTAAGATCGAACATAAATATTTAGAAAACCGTGGCCAACCAGAGAACAGCATCAGGAGGTTTCCACGTTTAACCTGTTTCTTTTTAATGTGAAGAAACATTCCCGACTCAAACACGCTAACCCTCAAAAGAAGTAAAGCCAGTCCTAAACCACCTCCAACAAAATAAGAAATCCGCCAGTTAAACATATCGGCTATAAAGTAGGCAAGGATAGCGCCTAACACACCTACCGTAGCCACTAATGTGGTACCATAACCACGTATTTCTTTGGGTAATATTTCGGCTACTAATGTAATGCCTGCTCCCAATTCGCCTGCTAAACCAATACCCGCAATAAATCGTATCATGAGGTATTGCGGGAAAGCAGAGACAAAGCCGTTCGCAATATTGGCAACCGAGTACAATAATATAGAACCGAAAAGCACTGAGCGCCTGCCTTTTTTGTCACCTATTACTCCCCATAAAATACCTCCGGCTAACATACCTCCCATCTGAACGTTTAAAATAAGCAGGCCTTTGGAAAATAGTTCATCGCCGGTTAAACCTAACTCCTTTAAACTTGGTACACGCACAATATTGAATAAGAACAGATCGTACATGTCTACCATATATCCAAGCGCAGCTACAATTACAGGTATTGATAGAAGTTGCCGAAGCAGCGAATTCGTAGTCATTAGGTTTGGATGTTTATTATTCTTTAAAAAATGCTATAAGCGTGGGATAGTTAATCCTCCGTCTACCATTAACACCTGTCCGGTAGAATACGGGAAATAATCGAGTGCTAAGGCAACTACGGCTTTGCCAACATCATTTGCTTCGCCCCATCTTTTTTGAACAGTCAAACCTTCTGCGATCATTTTATCATATTTTTCAGTTACACCCGCTGTCATATCGGTTCGGATAATACCCGGACGAATTTCATAAACCGGGATATTATACTCGCCCAGGCGGGTTGCAAATAATTGAGTTGCCATGCTTAAGCCTGCTTTAGCTACGCAATATTCACCGCGATGCACAGATGCTACAGTAGCCGAAATAGAGGAAACGTTTACAATACAACCCTTGAAGTCAGGGTTTTCCCGTTGCTGTTCTATCATCCAATTAGCGGCGGCTTGTGTTAAGAAGTAAGGTCCTTGTAAGTTAGTCGTTAAGAGACGGGTAAAGCTTTCTTCGGTAGCTTCCAGTATGTCCTTCCGCTCTTTTGGTGCAACGCCGGCATTGTTAACCAGTACATGCAAATGGCCATAACATTGTTTAATTTCATTTATCATCCGAACTCTATCGGAGGGAGAGGCAACATCGCCCCGGCAATAAATCACCTTACCGCTAAAAGATTTTAGTTGTGCAATTGCTTCTGAAATTTCTTCCTCTGGACGCAGGCCATTAATGGCAATATCAAAACCAGCTTGTGCTAATTGCAGGGCTATGCCAAAACCAATGCCGCGGCTGCCACCTGTAATAAATGCAACTCTTCTCATTTAAATCTATTGAATTTCGGGTACCGTTACCCAACATCGTTTCGCCCAGCTTTCCAGGCCTTTTTCTGCCAGTTGCACACCTTTTGCGCCTTCATGTAAGTCCCAGGGGAACGGGGTGCCTTTTACTATATGCTTTAGAAATAATTCCCACTGTACTTTAAATGCATTCTCGAAAGGTTCCTGTTCGGGTACCTTTGCCCAACCCTCAAAGAAATTAATAGGTTGAGGAATATCAGGGTTCCAGGTGGGTTTAGGGGTATTTCCGTAATGCTGAATATAACAGTCGCGCAGGCCAGCTACGGCCGACCCTTTAGTACCGTCTACCTGCAACGTTAGCAGATCATCCCGCCGTACACGAACTGTCCAAGACGAATTGAAATGGGCAATGATGCCATTTTCTAATTCAAACGTTGCGTAAGCTGAATCATCGGCAGTGCATTTATAAGGCTTGCCCTGTTCGTTAATACGCTCAGGAATATGTGTAGCGCCAAAACAGGAAACAGCTTTTACCTTTCCAAAGATATGGTCGAGCACATAGCGCCAATGGCAAAGCATGTCTATGATTATCCCACCGTCGTCTTCCTTGCGGTAGTTCCACGAAGGGCGCTGTGGCGCAATGCTATGACCTTCAAAAACCCAATAGCCAAATTCGCCGCGTACCGATAATATCTTGCCAAAGAAGTCGTTCTGAATAAGACGTTGCAATTTCAATAACCCCGGCAGCCACAGTTTATCCTGAACTACTCCGTTCTTTAATCCTGCATCTTTACAAAGCTGGTATAATTCCAATGCGGTTTCGGTATTAACAGCAGTAGGTTTTTCGCAATATACGTGTTTACCTGCTTTCACTGCCTGCCGTACACCTTCAGCCCGGCGACCTGTGGTTTGCGCATCAAAATATACCTGGTAAGACGGATCATTCATTACGCTATCGAGGTCGGTAGTAAATTTGCTTACACCGCTTTGCTCCGATAGTTTCTGTAGTTTAACGGCATCACGACCGACCAGCACCGGATCGGGCATAATAAATTCGGAGGGACTAACCTGTACTCCGCCTTGTTTAATAATTGGTACAATTGAACGCATTAAATGCTGGTTGGTACCCATGCGGCCCGTCACGCCGTTCATAATAATGCCTATTTGATGAATTGTGGGGTTCATTTAAGAGTTATGAGTGGTAAGGTAAATTCTTTCGTAATTCAATGTATCATTTTTATGGTTCCGTGACGACTTGTATGGGTAAAATTGCACGACCATTTAGTTATTCAATTTTTCACGGCAAGGCGCTAAGAAAAACATATGTAAGGAGGCAAAGAAAAAACTGCGCCTTTGCTCCTTTGCATCTTGGCATGAAAAATAATACATACATCTCTTAACTAAATGACATTGACCTTCAGGTCATGGCAATTTCAGCTTAATCATAATCACCCATACTATCAATCATAAAAACATTTTAATTTCCTGAAAAGCATTTTTATGCATGCCTTTTAAATTGCCTCAAGAATATTTCAAGTAACCCTCTTTAATCTTCTCTAAAAACAGGTGTTGGTCTTGTTGCCAATAAATATTAGAGAATATCTCAACCTCGTTGAAACCATCAAACCCGGCTTCTTCCACCCATCCACGAATTTCTTTTATATTGATACACCCTTCTCCCATAAGTCCGCGGTCGTTTAATAAATCTATTGTAGGGGTTTTCCAATCACAAATATGAAAGGCGGATATATTCCCGTTTCTGCCACAGCGCTTAATCTCATTTTCCAAATCCGGATCCCACCAGAAATGATAGACATCTAAGGCTATACCAACTGAGGAAGAACTTATTGCTTCGGCCATGTCGTTAGCTTGTTTGAGGGTATTAACCGCGGAGCGATCACCGGCATACATCGGGTGAAGCGGTTCGATAGTAAGCTTCACCCCCGCTGCTGCTGCATGACTTATACATGCGAAGATACCCTCCTGAATTTGCTCCCGTGATTTATTCAATGGTTGACCTGGAACAGCACCGCAAACCAATACTACCATCGGAGCTCCTAAAGCAGCCGCTTCATCAATAGCTTTTAGGTTATCGTAAATAGCTGCACGCCTGGTCTTTTCATCCAATGCCGGGAAAAAACCACCCCTGCATAATGATACTACTTCAAGGTTTAAATCGCGCAGCATTCTGCCTGTAGCAGCAATATCTCTACCACTCAAAGCATCCCGCCATACAGTAATGCCGGCGATACCGGCAGCCGAAAACTCCTTGGCGGCTTTTTCAATGGGCCAGGGTTTAGTTGTAATTGTGTGAACACAAAGTCGCGATAAGTCTGCTAATTCCTTTGCCATTACTTTACACTATTAAAAAAGGTATAATAAGGCTCACCATTCATCACCTTTTGTACATATAGCGCTACTTCCCGGATATGGAAATCACCCCACATGCTCGACTCCCCGTATGGAATAACACTTCCCTCCGGCACATAATCCCAACCATTTGGCCAATGATATACGGAATGCAATAACAATCCCTGATGAGTTGAGTCTGTGCTCAAGTAAGGTTCCTGCAGCAGGGTTTGAACTACAGTGAGACCGGCCTGCCAATACTTGTTTGCTTCTTCTGTTTCACCTTTTTGCAGCAGGTAATTACCTAAGCGTAATAAGCCTTGCGCTCCGATAGCTGCAGCCGAGCTGTCAACGGGTTCCTGTTTATTATACGGGTCGGCCGTACGGTTTAAGTAGTCGCCAAGCTTATGTAAGTTTGGAGCACCAGTATCCCAATATGGAATCCCATCTGTTGCTGTATTGTCAATATAAAAATCGGATGTAGCACGAGCTGCTTTTAGCATAAATGCTTCAATCGCTTTGCGGCCACCAAAGTTTTCTAATTCTTCATCTGCAATTGTTTGTAAAAATTCTAGTTCTTCGGCAAATCCGCACATAGCCCATGCAAGGCCTCGCGTCCAGGTACTGAAGCCGGTATAGCCCTGCTGTGAATTAGGGGCACGGTAATTACCGTCTTTAGTATTGAAGATGCTTTCGTGGGCGGTGCGGCCGCTTATATCATACAAATCCCGGCCTTCGCCGTAGTAAATCGAATATTGAGCAGTAGCCTGGCAATGCAATAAAGTTCGTTCAAGCAAATTGATTTTTATGTCGTTCTCCGCCTGTAATACATGCCTTAACCGATGGCTTAGCATCAAAGACCGGCAAGACCGTATAGTATCAACAAATAAAGAATGCGGACCATTGAAAGAATAGATATATCCGCCGGTTTTAGTAGGGGTCCAACGCCTTGCTTGTACAGCGCCTGAAATTTTAAGCGCTAACTCGTAAAAATTCTTTTCCCACTCATTGAACGGCGTTTTGCCCTCTTTCATTAACCGTAGCAAATTGCCGTAGGTGCTTACATTGTTAAAGCCGTGATCGTGCACCCCCGTGTTACTTACATGCGGCGCCATTACCTGCAATGTTTTCTGCCTGCCCGTCTCCAGAAAATCCTGCTCACCGGTAGCATCAAATTGCAGAATGGATGAGCCAAATTGAAACCCCTGTGTCCATTCGGTCCAGCCACGCGTAGTGTATTGACCTTTTACAGTAAACACCGGCGAGCCTTTGGATATATCGTAATTGCTCTCTATCAGCCTTACCTTTTCACCCGAAAGCTCCCAAAAC
>MWVV01000114.1_pt1 | contig 28739 bp, 28 predicted proteins | sample 1047281 | NCBI WGS metagenome assembly MWVV01 (sample SAMN06349986, study PRJNA376086) | soil metagenome | isolation source: PT-2 sample Antarctic (ecotone) soil | place: Antarctica | collected 2015-01-13 | reverse complement strand
ATTACAAACAATTGTAGCTTAAGTAAACGACATAGATTGATGATTAACTGAACAGACTACTCACTGCTGACCTAATGACTCAATGACTGATGACTCATCTTCCCATCCATCCGCCATCAACTGTAATGATGGTACCATTAATATAATCCGAAGCGGGTGAAGCAAGAAAAACAGTTGCGCCTGCAATATCTTCAGGAGTTCCCCATCGTCCTGCAGGAATGCGGGCAAGAATAGCGGTACTTCTGTTTTCATCCGCTCTTAGCTGGGCTGTATTATCGGTGGAAATATAACCCGGGGCTACACCATTAACATTTACACCATGTGCTGCCCACTCATTTGAAAAGGCTTTTAATAAAGAAGAAATAGCGCCTTTGCTTGCTGCATAACCCGGCACTAAAATACCTCCCTGGAAGCTTAGTAAAGAAGCGGTAAAAATAATCTTGCCTTTTTTCTGTTCAATCATTCTTTTACCTATTTCGCGGGTAATAATAAATTGCGCATTCAGATTTATATTTATGATTGTATCCCAATAATCATCTGAATGTTCGGCAACCGGGGCACGTAAAATGCTGCCGGCATTATTTACAAGAATATCAATTGTAGGGTGATTGATTTTAACTTCATTTATAAAGGCATATACATTATCGCGGTTAGAAAAATCACATTTATAAGGGTAGAACTTCTTGCCTGCTTCAGTTACTGCTTTTTCAACTTCACTTCCCGAGGATGGCATAGAATTACTTACACCAATAATATCTGCGCCAGCCTCCGCTAACGCAACTGCCATTGCCATTCCAATACCACGACTGCAACCGGTCACTAAGGCAAGTTTATCGTCTACTCTAAAATTTATCAAAGTTAAGTTGGTTTATTTGCTTGCTTTGTAAGCAAGTTTGGTGTAAGGATGAAAACAGTTTGGCAAATCTAATAACATTAGTACCTGAAATTTTCACTTTTTAGTCTTTATGCTTCACTACCTCCTAAACCTGACAGAGCCACCAATAGCAACATAAAAATCAGGTGCATTTTTAGTTAATCCCAAGCCTGCTGAAATATCGAACTTGACATTATTGTCGGGAAAATAATACAAGCCATCATCAAGAACTTTTGCTTTTGGTTATAGTTTACCTGTTAGTAAAAACATCCAGTATTCTCATTACCTCCACTCCATCTTCTGCTGAGCAGGGATTGGGACTTTGGTCTAAAAAATATTCTACCACTTTGTTAATCATCGGCTGCTGCACATGCTCAAGCTTATCAAAATTTAATGTTTCAGTGTTGCCAGCTCTGGTAATGATAATGGTATAGTCGCCAAATATACTAAAGCTAATCTTGCCTTGCGATCCTATGATTTCACAAAGATCTTTTTCTTCTGTGGCACCCACAGTGAAACACCATAACCCCTGGAAAACAACACTATTGTCAAATTGTAAATATCCGCTTACAATATCATCTGCGTCATACAGTCCTCCCTGGTTTAACGAGATGCCGGAGGCGGTTTTAAACTTACCAAAGAAATGTAGCATAAGGTCTAACTGATGTGGAGCGAGATCGTGGAAAAGACCCCCACCGGCAATAGCAGGATCAACCCTCCACTTTGTTTTTGGCTGTTCAAGCTCAGTTGCAGTAACTGCACTTTTAAAGAATTGCAGGTTAGCTAATCGTATCTCACCAATTGCATTCGAATGTAATAGCTCTTTAATTTTTTTAAACATTGGCTGTTCACGCCGGTAATGTGCAACAGACAACTTCATATTATTTTCTGCTGAAGCTTTAAGCATCCTTTCCGATGCAGCATTATTTAGGGCCATAGGTTTTTCAACATATACAGGTTTGCCTGCCTGCAAAGCCGCAAGGGTATATTCTTCGTGCGATAGCGGGGGAGTGGCAACATATATGGCATTAACTTCAGGATCATTAATTAATTGCTGTGCATCACTATACCATTTTGGAACATGATGACGTTGTGCATAATCTTTTGCTTTGGCTGCATCTCTTCGCATTACCGCAATCAGTTTCGAATTATTTACTTTATTGAAAGCAGGCCCGCTCTTTACTTCAGTTACATCGCCGCAACCAATAATTCCCCAATTAATTGTTTTCATCGTATAGCATTAACGCTACAAAGTATGTTTGTAATTGTGTTTAAACAAATTTTGGTGCGGTAACTTTTAAAGGTATACTGAAGTAATAGCAACAATGTGAAACCAGATGCGGTTAACGGTGAAATATTATTACAGCTTTTAAAAATTTGAAAGGAATTCTTATGTTTATATGGTAATTAAAATGGAACAGTTTACAACTACAATATTGCAATTTAATGAGCAGGGCGAAAAAACCGGCTGGAGATATATTGAGGTTCCTCAGGAAATTGCCGGGAAGTTGAAGCCCGGTGAAAAAAAGTCTTTCAGGGTAAAGGGATGGTTGGACGATTATGCTTTTGAAGGAGTGAGCCTGTTACCAATGGGCGGAGGAAATTTTATTCTGCCAATAAATGCAACGATTAGAAAAGGCATTCATAAAAATAAAGGGGCAATGCTGCAGGTAAGAATGGAGGCAGATGACAGGCCGTTTATTTTAAATCCTGATATGCTCGAGTGCTTATCTGATGAGCCAAAGGCTCTCGCTTATTTTCAAAAGCTTCCTAAGTCTCATCAAAACTATTATAGTAAATGGATAGATAGTGCAAAAACAGAAGCAACAAAAGCAAAGCGGATTGCACTTACTGTAACTGCCTGTGCAAGACAAATGCACTTTAGTGAAATGCTGCGCGAACAAAAAGCGGATGCACAAAATAAGATTTAACGCAGGCATTATTAAAACATTAATCTCCCAAACTTACCTTTACAGCCATGCGCAAATTGAGTATGGATGAACTGGGGCGAAAGTCGGTAGATGAATTTAAGCAGGCTGAAAAAACACCGGTAATAGTTGTTTTAGATAATATAAGAAGCATGCATAATGTTGGAAGTGTTTTTCGTACGTCGGATGCTTTTTTGCTGGAAGCGATTTTCTTATGCGGTTATACCCCTCAGCCACCTCACCGCGATATTAATAAGACCGCGCTCGGTGCCACTGAAACTGTTGACTGGATATATTTTACCAATACGATTGATGCGGTTAGACAACTTAAAAATAAAGGTTATAAAGTATTTGGCATAGAGCAAACACAGGAGAGTATTTCTTTAGAAAAATTTAATACACCTGCCAAAGAAAAGCTTGCCATGGTATTTGGAAACGAAGTGGAAGGTGTTGATGCAAGTGTTTTACAACTATGCGATGGAAGTATAGAAATACCACAACTTGGCACAAAGCACTCGCTAAATATTTCGGTGGCTGCAGGTATTGTTTTGTGGAAGCTCTTTGAAACAAAATGTCTGAACCGGGATTTATAGGATTTTTAGGATTATTAGGAAATGGATGGGTGGATAGTAATATTTGTTAGAACCTTGGTTGTATTAATATTGTAATAGTTAGGAACAAAATATGAATACAGTAAAGAAATATTTAAGTCTTGTAAAGTTTAGCCATACCATTTTTGCAATGCCCTTTGCAATGATTGGGTTCTTTTTAGGGGTATTTCAAAACAATTTATTCAATCACAGTAATAATAGTTCAAAGCCTTCAGGTGTTCATTATTCGGGCAATGTTATAAACCTTTCTGTTGCTGATTTTTCTAAAAAATTTATTCTCGTACTCCTCTGCATGGTAACTGCACGAAGTGCCGCCATGGCTTTTAACCGCTGGCTCGATAAAAGCTTTGATGCTAAAAACCCACGCACTGCTATTCGCGAAATTCCGGCAGGTATTATTTCTGCTAACAGTGCTTTGATTTTTGTTGTCATTAATTGTATTGCATTAATTATATGCACATGGTTCATAAACCCGGTTTGTTTTTACTTAAGCCCGGTGGCATTATTTGTAATTTTGTTTTACAGTTATACAAAAAGGTTTACGGCTTTATGTCACCTTGTTTTGGGGTTGGGGTTAGCGCTTGCACCTATTGGCGCTTACCTTGCCGTAACAGGTCAGTTTGCTTTATTGCCCGTATTATTTTCATTTGCTGTATTGTTTTGGGTAAGCGGCTTCGATATAATATATGCATTACAGGATGTTGAATTTGACCAATCGCAAAACCTGTATTCAATTCCTGCAACATTAGGCAAAGAGAAAGCTTTACGGGTTTCGGAAGTATTACATATTTTAAGTGCAGCAATGGTAATTGCCGCTGGTTACATAGGAGGTTTTGGCTTAATCTACTGGTGTGGAGCAGCCGTATTTGCCGGTATGTTGATCTACCAACATTCTATTGTTAAACCCGGCGATCTTAGTCGTGTAAACCTCGCTTTTATGACGGCTAACGGAATAGCAAGTGTAGTTTTTGCTGTTTTTGTTTTAGCAGATATGTTTTTATTAATGCGTTAGCGGCAAGTTTTAGGGAGAATGCTAACCCCAAACATTTCTGTGTAAAGCAATAAGTACATTAAAAATTATTGAAAGGCAAATATGTTTGATGTTCAATTCAGAGAAGAAGTTCGTGAAAAAATAATCAGCAGGGCAAAAGGCGACAGCAGAATAGTTTCTGCGGCGGTAATCGGCTCTTATGCTAAAGGTACAGTAGACAGGTGGTCAGACATTGACTTGACTTTTGGCGTGAATGAGTTATTTACAATTCAAGAACTGCTTGACTCATGGACTGATTATGTTGTAAATGAATTTCGAGGAATTGTGTTATTTGATGTGGAAAGTGGAAGTACAATTTACAGAGTTTTCATTCTACCCGGTTGTTTGCAACTTGACCTTTCATTTTCTCCGGCATCTGAGTTCGGTGCAATAGGTCAACATTTTAATTTACTGTATAGCAAACAATATGAAAAACCACAACTAAGACCGCAGCCAAATGAAAAACCACAACTAAGATCGCAGCCAACTGAAGAACTGTTTGGTTACACGGTTCATCACCTTTTGAGAGCAAGGTTTTGTATGGAACGAAACAGATTATGGCAAGCGGAATTTTGGATTAGTGAGGCACGAAATTATGCTCTCAGACTTGCTTGTCAAGCACATGGATTAGATTCAGATTATGGTCGGGGGTTTGATGACTTGCCTCATGACATTCATAATTTATTTAAAGATTCGTTTGTAAGACAACTTAGCGATATCGAAATATTAAGGGCAATTAAAATTATTGTTGGAGGGATTCCAGGTATTTCCGAAGAGGTAAATAGGTATTCTGTAAAATTGCGAGCCACTTTAAACGAACTATCATCTTAAAAATAAAAGGCGACAGCTTAAAGGTCAAGGTAAACAGCCGCTAATAAAAATATTTGTAATAGCATGGGGGGCGGAAGAGCAATCGGCAGTAAATCATTAATCAGCACCTGTACCGGCCACACGTTAATAAATGCCCTGCCATCGCAAAAAACCCGGAACGATAAATGATCCTTATTGCAATAAGATTATTCTCACATTTGCGGAGCTTTTAGGAGCATCAATAATGCTTGTAAAAGCAGAGCTGAAACAAACCGAATGTTTTATAAACAGCAATCATAAAAAAAATAAAAACACTTATTAAAACTATTCACTCACCAACCTTTTGCAGTTGTTAATGGTTGTATTACCTGTCAACTTATTTAATATGCTGCATAATAAAACTGTTGAAGATCTTCTTAGCATAAAGGAAATATACCTTGAGCCCGAAGTACGCAACTACAAGCGTGGACAGGAAATTCTGGCGAAATACCCCGAAGCAAATCTTATAGAGGTTCCCTCTCACTGGAAGATACCTGAACTTCACGGTAACCGTGGTTCCATTGAAGACTGGACGAAGATCAAAAGAAATGTTCTGGTGCTGGGCATCAAAAAGTCGTTAAGCTGCAGGGCAAATACCAGGAGTTCTCATTGGGTAGCGCCTTCTCAATCCAATGGCTGTACCATGGCGTGCTCGTACTGTTATGTGCCCCGCAGAAAAGGTTTTGCCAACCCCATTTCTATTTTCGTAAATATCGATCAGATATGCAATTACCTGCGCCGCCATGCCGCCAAACAAGGGGAGTTGAAAGTGCCGGATCATATTGATAATAAGTATTGGGTGTACGAAATAGGAGAGAATGGGGATTGCAGCGCAGATGCAGCAATTTGTAATAATGTAAAAGATATGATGAACCTCTTTAAAGAGATACCTAATGCCAAACTTACTTTCGCTACAAAGTTTGTAAACAGGGAGATGCTTACTTACGATCCTCAATTAAAAACCCGCATTCGTTTCAGTCTAATGCCTCATAAAATGAGTAAGCTCGTTGATGTTCGTACCTCACCAATAAGCGTCCGCATTGACGTGATAAATGATTTTGTAGATGCCGGCTACGAAGTGAATGTAAACTTTTCACCGGTAATTTTTTACGAAGGTTGGGTTGACGATTGGCAGGTATTGTTTGATGAAATAAATGACAAGTTGAACGAGAAAAGTAAAAAGCAACTCGTTGCTGAAATTATCTTTCTTACGCATAACCAGCAATTGCACGAGGTGAATATGGGCTGGCATCCAAAAGCCGAAGAAGTATTATGGAGGCCCGAATTGCAGGAAGTTAAATACAGCCAAACCGGCGGCAGAAATGTTAGGTATAAGAGAGGTCTCAAAAGAGATTTGGTTGAAACATTGGTAGACATGGTTCGTGAGCAATTGCCTTATTGCCCCATACGTTATGCATTTTAATTATTGCAGAATAATATACATTTGGCCAACACAAAGCATAAACGTTAGCTGAAGTAAAATGCAAAAAACCTTTTTTAAGAAATTCCTGCTTATTGGATTATTTTTTTATCTGCCGTTTCAAACTATGGCATGGGGAGTTATAGGACACAGGGTAGTAGGTGAAATTGCAGATAAATATTTAACCTCAACTGCGCGGGCTAAAATCCTTAAAATATTAGGAACAGAGTCTATCGCTATGGTTAGCAATTGGGCTGATTTTATCAAATCAGATTCTTCATTTAAATATGTCGACAGTTGGCACTACATAAATCTTGATTCAGGTTTAAGTCATAAAGATGTTCTCGATTACCTGAATAAGGATACGGCAGTAGATTTATACACAAGAACAAACTTCCTGGTAAAAGAGCTAAAGAAGAAAAATCTGCCGAACGATAAAAAGGCGTTCTACCTGAAGTTGCTTATCCATTTTGTTGGAGACCTTCATCAGCCCATGCATGTAGGTGGAAAATCAGATCTTGGCGGTAATACTATTAGAGTTTTGTGGTTTAACGAACCTTCGAATTTGCACAGAACCTGGGATGAGCATTTAATAGAGTTTCAGCAATTAAGCTATACAGAATACACTAAGGCTATTAACCATACTAATGCAGCACTTCGAAAGAAATGGCAGGCCGAAAATATGAGCGAATGGTTCTATCAATCTTATGAAATTGGCCAGCAATTACGTACCGAAATTAAACAGCCTAATCAAAGGCTGAGTTACCAATACAATTTTAATCATATAGCAACTCTTAACAGGCGATTGCTTCAGGGGGGTGTTCGCCTTGCAGCTTTGCTGAATGAAATTTTCGGAAAATGATCAACAAATTCATTACTGTAACCAGGAAATAACGCTTATGAAAACTATTAAAACTTCGTGCAGGCCTGCTTGCCACACTTAAGTAGCAAGTGAGCGTGAAATAGCGATTACTAACCGATTTTAATAGACTTTTGACAGGCACCTACGCCAATCTTCGTATATTAACAGTCAAAATCACAATTAAAAGTTTTGTAATGAAAACTACGTTTAAATCCCTTTGCACGCTTGTTATACTTTCGATAACCGGTGTGTTATTTTCTTCTTTTTATAATGATCATGCTCCCGATAAAACACGTATTAATTTTCCTTATAAACAAGCCGGCCTTAACCAAAGGCAGGCTGCAGCTCATTTACTAAACAGGTTCACTTTTGGAAATAGAAGAGGAGATATTGATGCAGTTGTAAAACTTGGACTGGAGAAGTGGTTTCAGCAGCAGTTGAGAGCAGGCTTACCCGACGATTCACTTAATAAAATGCTGAGCGGCTTTGATGTTTTAAAAATGAGCAATGCTCAGATTGTAAATACTTTTCCTAAGGGTGCACAGGTTTTACGGATGGCAATTAACGATGGTATCATTAACAAGGATTCAGTAAATAAAAAAGAAGATAAGAAAGAATACAGGGATCAGTTAATGGCTTACATGCAGCAGAAAGGTATTAAGCCACAGCAGGAACTCTTTCGCCAATTAATCAGCCAGAAAGTATTAAGGGCTGCTTATACAAACAACCAGTTGCAGGAAGTGCTTACCGACTTTTGGTTCAATCATTTTAATGTTTCCCTTTCAAAAAATGATTGCGCCGAGTTTGTACTGAATTATGAGAAAGAAGTGATACGTCCAAATGTATTAAGCAGTTTTGAAGACTTGCTCATGGCTACAGCAAAATCACCTGCAATGCTTATGTACCTCGATAATTTCAGCAGTGCAGGCACTAACACAAATATGGATTTTAGCACACTGCCTGACAAAAAATTCAGGGATCAGATGCAGATGGAAGTTTCCGACTCAACTGCGGCAAAAGCCAAACTGCTTAATAAATTAAAACAAAATAAAAAGGCACAGGGGCTAAATGAAAACTATGCCCGCGAAGTAATGGAGTTGCACACCCTGGGAGTAGATGGTGGTTATACCCAACAGGATGTAACACAGGCTGCACGTGTTTTAACAGGCTGGACTGTTTACCCCATGAGCGATAAGGGCTACGGTGGCGCCATGAAGAATATGGTAGGCCGGATAGGAGAAGATAAACTTAAACAACGCGGCTTTGTACATGACGGTGATTTTCTATTCGCTGCCAACAGGCACGATAACAAGGAGAAAGTAGTATTAGGCAAAAAATTTGCGGCAGGTGGCGGCTACGAAGAAGGGGTTGAACTTTTAAAAATGCTGGCGCATCATCCATCAACAGCTAAATTTATTTCAAGAAAAATTGCTGTGCGTTTTGTAAACGATAATCCACCACAAAGCCTTATTGATAAGATGTCAAAGACATTTTTAGAGAAAGATGGCGACATAAAACAGGTATTAATTACAATGACATCATCTCCGGAATTCTGGAGTAAAGAAGCGCTTCGCGAAAAAACAAAATCGCCATTTGAATTAGCTATAAGTTCTGTTCGTAGTTTGGATGCTGCTATCTACCAACCTGTTCAATTAAATAATTGGATCACTAAGATGGGGCAAAAGGTTTATTTCTACCAGGCGCCCACCGGTTATCCCGATAAAGGTCAGTACTGGATAAACACCGGCGCGTTGCTTAGCCGTATGAATTTTGGTTTAGCACTTGCATCTCAACGCATACCTGGTGTAAAAGTTAATCTGCTCGCTTTAAATAAAGGCCATGAGCCTGAAAGTGCCGAAGATGCTTTGGTTACTTACAGCAAATTAATTATGCCCGAAAGGGATCTGGATGAAACGGTAAAACGTCTTACCCCGTTATTAAACGATCCTGACCTGGACAGGAAAGTGGATGAAGCTGCAGGCAAAACAGCGCCGCCCCAACAGGCGAATATGGCTCCGGATGTACCAATGAATGAGGATATGTTACAAGGAAAAGGGGCAAAAGATAAAGTAAGTAAAAAGGGTTTGAGCAGAAACAGTTATGCTTCAATGCAAAGTGCAATTGGAAATAACTCTATGCTGTCGCAGGTAATAGGGATTATTATTGGCTCACCGGAGTTTCAGAGGAAGTAGGAGTGGGAGTTGGAGTCGCGAGTTAGGAGTCGGGAGACAGGAGAGTTGAAGGAAACACACTTTACAACCTATAGAGAAGTACCCATAATTGCTTACACGCGAAATAAACGATGCATCTCTCTAACTTTAAACCTTAAACTCTTAGACCTTAAACCTTACCCCCTACACCTTTTTAAAAACAACACCTTTTTAAAACTTTCAACCATGACATCGAGAAGAGGATTTATAAAACAAGGCGGCCTCGCTCTATTTGGAATTGGGCTGGGGGGTGTGCCTTCGTTTATTGCCCGCGCTGCTAACAGTAATAAAATTTTTACTCCCTATAAAAAGAAAAAAATTCTTGTATGTATTTTCCAACGCGGAGCTATGGATGGATTAATGGCCGTCACCCCTTTTACGGATGAATATTTAAAAGCTGTCCGACCAACTTTATTTATGTCGGCTGCAAAAGATCAAAGCAGGACTCCGCTTATTGATTTGGATAATCGTTTTGGCCTTCATCCCGCAATGAAATCTTTTGAACTTTTCTTCCGCGAAAAGCGGCTTGCTATTGTTCACGGCATTGGTTCGCCCAATAATACCCGTTCTCACTTCGATGCACAAGACTACATGGAGTCGGGCACGCCATTTAATAAAGGCACTTCCAGCGGATGGCTTAACCGTGCAGTTGGTTTGCTTGGACATGATGCCACTCCCTTTCGTGCAGTAAGCCTTACTTCCTCGATGCCCCGTTCTTTTTATGGCGATAACCCTTCTGTTGCTATAAGTAACCTGCAGGATTTTGCAATACAAATGCGTGGTAACCCTGCGGGTGCAAACATAGCTGCCAAAAGCTTTGAAGATCTATATGATAAAACCGCTTCAGGCTTGCTCAAAGAGACCGGTAAAGAAAGTTTTGATGCGGTAAAAATGCTTCAAAAAGCAGATGTAAAAAATTACAGGGTCGAGAATAATGCATTCTATCCGAATACTGCTTTGGGTAATTCTTTAAGGCAAATAGCCCAGCTTATTAAGATGGATGTAGGCCTTGAAGTGGCTTTTGCAGAATCCGGAGGATGGGATACTCATTTTAACCAGGGAGCTGAACAAGGTGTGTTTGCCCGAAATGTAAGTGACCTTAGCAACAGCATTACTGCATTCTGGACAGACATGGGCGCTTACCAGGATGATGTTACAATTATGACTATGACCGAATTTGGCCGTACTGTAAGACAAAACGGAACCGGCGGTACTGACCATGGCCGCGGATCGTGCAATTTTATTTTAGGCAACGATGTAAACGGCGGAATGGTGCATGGCATCGTTAAACCCTTAGCCGTTGAAAACCTCGAAGATGGCCGCGACCTTGCTGTAACTACCGACTTTAGAGCTGTATTTAGCGAAGTCGCCGACAAACACTTGAAAATTAATAGTGATAACGTATTGTTTCCCGACTGGAAGGGAACGAAGGTGGGGGTAATGAGAAATGGGCTGTAACCATTTTATTGTTTGTAGTAACAATGCAAATTGGCAATGTAACTATTAAGCCTGATAATTTAGTGCTGGTGATATTGGGGAGTGTAGTAAAATGCTTTAACTAAAAAAAGCGCCTGCAATAATTACAAGCAAAAACAAGATGACAATCTTAATAAAGTCGGCAACATAAGTACGCAAATAATTCTTTTTATTGTTGTTGGAGAAAGAAGACTGAGAATAGTTCATTTAGTAGTTTTTTGGTATTATTTGCTCATATTTATCTAAGCGCGAAAAGTACCACAAAACGTTATTTCATAAACTATAAAAGGTGAAGTCTGGAGAAAATGTTAACTACGGCTACAGTTATTAACAGGTATTAATAACAATGTATTCTTTAGAGATATAATATACTGTAGTTCCTGGTATTCCCCAATTCACTATAAAATCAAGTTTACTTTGCAGCTGTGTCTTCCCGCATTAGTTCGCGACTGAAAGGGCGGATGATTATACGGTTAGCCCCATCATAAGAGAAATACTTTCCAATCCACCCCAGAAAAACTACTATTTTATTTCTTGTACCAATAAGAGAAAATAAATGAACGAAACACCAAAGAACCCACGCTCTAAATCCTTGTGTTCTGAATTTTCCTAAATCGGCAACAGCCTTGTTTCTTCCAATCGTTGCCATCGATCCCTTGTCGTTATATTTAAAAAGTGCTGGTTCCTTTCCTTTTATTAGTGCAAGTAAGTTTTTAGCTAATTGCTGCCCCTGCTGTATTGCTACCTGGGCAACACCAGGATGACCCGCCGGAGTATCGGGAGTTATTACAGCAGCAACATCGCCGATAGCAAAAATATCGGTATAACCTTTCACCCTGTTATATTCGTCCGTTTCAATTCGGTTACCGCTCACAATTTTATCTGCTGAAATTCCCGAAGGAAAATCCCCGGCAACCCCCGCAGCCCATAAAACATTTCTTGTTTTAATAACCTCACCGTTATTAATCAGCAAACTTTCGCCGTCAAAGCTTTTAACTCTAACGTTGTTGTAAATGACCACACTAAATTTTTCTAAATATTCTTTAGCTTTTGCAGAAGCTTCTTCCGACATTACTCCAAGTACCCGCGGCTTGCTCTCCACTATAAATACCCTCATTTCTTTGGGATTAAGGGACGGGTAATCTTTTTCAAGAATATGGTTTTTAAATTCTGCTAAAGCACCTGCGAGTTCCACCCCGGTTGGCCCTCCCCCAACAATCACGAAAGTCATTAATTCTTCTTTTTCAACAGGGTCTTTTTCGATAACTGCAGTTTCGAGGCTTTGCAGAATCATGCTTCTTACATTCAATGCTTCAGGTACCGATTTCATGCCCATTGTATAATGTTCCAGCTCCTTATCGCCAAAAAAATTGGTGGCAGCGCCGGTGGCCAAAACAAGATAATCATACTCTATTTCGCCAATAGTCGTATCAATTACTTTCTTTTCAGGAATAACTTTTAAAACATTTGCCAGCCTGAAATTTAGATTCTTATGACTTTGAAAGATCCTTCGTATGGGGAAGGCAATGGTTTCTGCTTCGAGCGCTCCTGTTGCTACCTGATACAATAAAGGTTGGAAGGTGTGATAATTGTGACGATCTACAAGCACAACTTCTACCTCTTCATCTTTTAAATGCTTTGCCAGTTCAAGTCCTGCAAATCCACCGCCAACAATAACTATTCTTGTACAAGGTGCTTTTGTCTGATCAGTCATATAGTGTTTATCGGTCTTAAAAGTAAAGATATAAAAAACCCAATCCTCAAACTCCTAAGGCTAACGGGAATGACCGTACATTTAAAATTTCTTGTATCTAAATTTAGTGATAAGTGTAAAATATGAATTGAAGATAAACGACCAAAGGAGGAACTTTATGAAATAGAAGCAGAGCCTCATCAATTGCAAAATATTGCTGCCACTTATAAACTTAGCAATATTTATTACGGGTTAGGTAGATGTGATAGAAGAAGCCCGGGAAAGAAGAGAAGAGCCTTGCTTCTTATGCTTTTGGAAGTGAGTATACTACGATATTAAAGGGTACATTTCAAATTGTCGCATACTTTGTGCCATAGGCACTACCTATTTGTAGAAAATGCGACAAAAAAATAACTTGCCACATAGTGGCTACCCAAATGTTGCGTACCTACGGCACGCTATTAAAATAACTTCATTTAGCTACAAACTGGTAGCCCCGATGGGGCAAACACCGCGACAATTTGGGATGCACCCATATTAAAGACAACCTGTTTTAAATTAAATCTTATTTTGTGTTCCCCGAGGGCAGCGCCTGCGGCGCTGTAGTAGGTCCCTCCACCACCAACTTCCCATCTTTTAAAATTTTCATGCGGTCTATAAATACAACACGTTCATCGCCGGTAGATGTAGTTCTTCCATGATATACGCAAAACGTTTCTTTACCATCCGGTGAGTAAGTAATGCTGTTATGACCTGTACCTGTAACAGTACCGCCTTTCTCTACATTCTTTTGTAGTACAGGATTGTTTGCTGCTTTTGTAAAAGGGCCTAACGGACTTTTTGAAGTGGCATAACCCACTGCATAATTTTTACCGCCAAAGTAATTGGCCGAATACATCATGTAATAAGTTTCGTCTTTTTTAAATGCAACCGATCCTTCTGTCCAGCGGCGGTTAACTTCTTTTGATGTTACCGAACGGCTTTCCCATTCAGCTTGTTTATCCTTCATACTTACTGGCGGACGCAACAATAAAACCGGCTCGCCAATTACTCCGCTAAAGTCAGGCTTCAACTCTACACCATACACCCAGCTTTCTTCAACCTCGTTAAACCAACCCTTAGCTTTTGCCCAGTCAGCCACTTCGCTTTGTACTGCATGCTTATAGCAACACCGCGAATAATAGAGATACAGTTTCCCGTCTTTATCAAACATTACATTGGCATCAATGATGGGATAACCGGGATCAAAAACAGGTTTGTTACTTATGTCAATAAAAGGTCCGGTTGGCTTATCAGCAACAGCTACACCTATGCGAAAGTTCTCCAGTTCATTAGTTGGATTATTACTCCATTGGGCACTGTAAAACATATAAAACTTCCCTTTTACTTCATACACTTCAGGCGCCCAGTAAGCACCATTCCACACATTTACACTATCGCTCCAGCCGTTTTTGTTGCTTGCAAAATATACCTGTCCTTCTTTCTTCCAGTTTACAAGATCGGTAGAAGAGTATGCGGAGAAGCCATGTGTTGCACCCGCGCCGGTTCCATACATATAATACTTATCGCCTTTTACATGCAACACATAAGGATCTCCAAAAGCAACAGGCAAAGGGTTCTTATAGGTTGTTTGTTTTACAGGTTGAGCAATCAACAACGTGCTGTTTGCTACAAATAAAAGACATATAAGGGGGGCAATTCTTTTCATAATATGTTTTATTATTTCGGGTTTATTTAAATGTTTAAAAATAAATTTTACAAGTATAAGTTTTTTATAGCATCCTCGTTTTTGGGTCGTGTTAAGTTTATCCGGCAATAACTATTGTTACATATTAAGAAGATTGAGAACAATGAAACAGTTTTAAAGTTACCATAATACTTGGACTATATAGCCCTCCTTTAATGAGTCACTTGATCTTATCTCTCTTTTAAAGAATAATGATTGTTAGGTGTAAAAGATACTTTTTATAATAATGGAGTTTTGTAGGTTAAGGATAAGAATGAGAGGATGCAAAAGTTGGAGAGTTTTAAAAAATAGGGCTTCAACGGTTGGCAATATCCTTAAAAGCTACATTCTCTAAAAACCTCATAACACACCAGGTGCTTAACTGTCCTCCTGGGCCATTCAATGTCCAATCAAAACCATGGGTAGCCCAGGGAAGATAAACATCATAATGTTTCACTCCCAAACTATCCAGCTTTTTGCCTAATCTAAAACCGTGCAGGTGCGAAACCAACGGATCGTTCTCCCCATATATCAACAATGCAGGAGCAGCAGCGGAGGTAGCAGTTTCCGTTGCAGAACTTTGAATGTATTGTTGCGGTACCTGTTTGTATGTTCCTCCGAGATAGTCTTCCATTACCTTTCGGCTGTTGAGAACGAGCGGATTTGTTGGATTGGCATAACCCCATACCATATCTGCCGGTCCGTAAAAGCTAATTACTCCTTTAATAGTTGGATCGTTAAGCATGTAAGCTGCTGATAAAACAATTTGTCCGCCGGCACTGCGGCCAAGTAATACAAAATTATTCGTATCAATCAAAAGGCTTGAGGCTTGCGACCGTAAATAGGTTAGAGCTACTTTTAAGTCTTCAATTGGTAATGGGAATTTATGCTTCGGTGCCAACCGGTAATTGATGCTCGCTACATGATATCCTGCCTTTGCAAACTCACTATTCAACTCTGGCAATTGCCGGCTATCGCCACCTGCCCAGGAACCACCATGAACTACAATTACACATGGCTTTTTTCCTGCTTTTGTAGCCGGGTAAAAATCGAGCGTAAGACCATTTGCAGCATCGTAAGTAAAGTTTTTATAAGCGATTTGTTTTGAATTCATACCGGTAATCATACGACGGAAGCTAAAAGGGGAGGAGGCAGCTAACTTAGCTGATGCTGGGTTGAAGCCATTAGGAAATAGTTTTGGGGCAAGACGAAATGCTTCAATAACCGGTATAGCAAAAAAGACTAATGATACAACGCCAATTACAGATGATATGATCGAATATTTCTCTCCGCCGAATCTCCACAACAACAGCACAACAACAACACTAAAAAATATCCATGAAAATTCTGTTACCAATATTGATACATACCACAAAATATTTGCAGGGGCTCTAAAAGCAGTTAAAAGCGACAGCAAAAAAAACACTATCATCAGTATCAATCGCAGCATGAAAATTCTTTGTTTTTAAAAGCAATGAAGGTATGATTAAGCATTGTTCGCCCGCATTATATATCAGGATCTGGCTTACCTAAATCTGCCACACGCTTCAGTTTGCAGAGAATCCACTGCAACTGCAATCTTTAAGACCAGGGCAACAAAACAACAATTTTAAGATGTTTATAAAAGAATTACGCTCACCTTTATCATTAAAACATAATCTGATGAAACCTGCATTTTTCCTCTTTTTTTTCTTATTAGTAATGTTTGCACAAGCACAACTTGCAGCGCCCGACGTTATAAAGGTTAAAGGTGGCGAACTTACCATACAACCGATCACACATGCCACACTTGTGCTGGGCTACCACAAAAAGAACATTTATATTGATCCTACCGGTGGAGCTGATGCTTTTAAAGGTCTTGCTGCCCCCGACCTGATCGTTGTTACAGACATACATGGCGATCATTTCGACCCTAAAACTATTGAAGCCATTAATACCGCTAATGCAGTGCTGGTAGTTCCGCAGGCTGTTGCCGATAAATTTCCGGCTACAGCTAATAAGCAAAAATTGGTTGTTCTTAAAAACGGTGATAAAACAAAGCAGGGAGAAATTTCTATTGCGGCTATTCCCATGTACAACCTTCCTGAAGCGCCTGATGCTTTTCATACCAAAGGGCGGGGAAACGGATATATTCTTAGCATTGGCGGCAAGAACATTTATATTTCCGGCGATACTGAAGATATCCCTGAAATGCGGGCATTAAAAAATATAGACATTGCTTTTGTTTGCATGAACCTGCCTTATACCATGGATGTTAACCAGGCGGCACAAGGAGTGTTAGCGTTTAACCCTAAAGTTGTTTACCCGTACCACTACCGCGGACAGGATGTTAACACATTTAAAACCGGGGTAAATGCAGGTAATAAAAACATAGATGTAAGGCTGCGGAACTGGTACGCTGCTGCTAAATAGTTTGAAACTAACAGAGGTAAACTTAAAAAGACAAAATTTACATGATAAAGCAGGCAATTCTCTCTCCTAATGATTATAGAACTTCAAAAATTTGATTATATGACAACAAGACGTCAGTTTATTAAAACTTCAGGAACTTTTGCTCTTGGTACTTATTTATTACCAACCGTTATAAAAGCAGCTCCTAAAAATGTAGGGGTTCAATTGTATTCGGTAAGGAAAGAAATGCTTGCGGATGCAACAAGCACCTTAAAACAGCTTGCCAAAATCGGGTACAAAGAATTAGAGTCTGCAAGAAGTGATAAGGGTAATTATTACGGACTTAAGCCAAAGGAAATAAAAAAGATTGCAGGTGATCTTGGCATGACAGTACGCAGTGGACATGTGCATATTGATAAGGATTGGCAACGTTCAATGGGGGAGGCTGAAGAAGCGGGGCAACAGTATTTGATCTGTTCTTCTATGCCTACCCGAGGCCAGACGGTTGAAAACTATCAAAAAACTGCAGATACTTTTAATAAAGCTGCTGAAGACTGTAAAAAACATCGTTTGATCTTTGGTTATCATAATCATGAAGAAGAGTTTGAAAAGGTAAACGGGCAGGTTTTATATGATATTCTATTAGAACGTACAGATCCAAAACTCGTTACAATGGAAATGGACTTAGGATGGTTAGTCGTAACAGGTAATGATCCTTTTAAGTACTTTCAAAAGTACCCAAATCGTTTTCCGCTTTGGCATTTAAAAGACATGGACTTAACGAAAAAACAAAGTACAGAATTTGGTAAAGGCGGATTGGATATTAAGAAACTGGTGGCAAGTGGAAAAAAGGCTGGTATGAAATACTTTTTTGTTGAACAGGAAGAATATACTGTTTCTGCTTTTGACAGTTTACAGCACGACTATAATTATCTGAAGGAGCTTTAACAGCAAGATGTATTCACTTATCATTTTCCTTTTTCGTATAAAAAGCGAACCTTTGCCGATTTTTGATCAGTAGAGGACATGAAAAGTTCGTAACGTTTTTTGCCGGCAGTGATAATAAGAAGTGCTGTATTAGGAGGGATAGACCCAAGGTTTTCGGCAATCATCTCCACTTCCTGGAAGGCATTGTTCAGCTCCATTTTAATAAAAGTTGTTACCGGTTTTGCACCCAGCTTCTGATGTGTCAGCACTGTTTTATCGTTTATTCGTACAGATATAGAATCATTATCAATCTCGCCGTTATCATAAAAATCTAACCGTATGGTTCCCGTGTCAACAATAATTTCCGGTATTTCTTTAAAAGCCGATTCCTTTATGCGTGACAGTGTAATTGGTCCATTATCACAATTAACGTAATTCGGTAAGAGAACGGTGCTCCAGTCTCCCTTCAAAAATTCCTGGTTACCACTGCGGCTATAGGTCAATTCGTATTTTTTTATACAAACCTGGCATTGCGTCGGAATCTTAAATGTGGTTACTTCTCCTTCCTGTAAAGAAACTTTTTTTGAACCCCGGTCATATACACCTGTAAATTTCTTTTTAACGTAATAGTTCACATCAAGGTAGTGATAAGAGTTACCATAGATGCTGTCTCCTTTTATTGAAATTTGTAATTCAATATTATTCTCCGCAAAACAACCCCTATTCATATCTAAGGTTCCTTTCCAAAAGCCCGATATATCCTGAGCAATAACAAAGAATGGGCTAACACAAATAAAATAAGCTGCAATAAACTTTTTGTTCATCAAACTAAAATTACATCTTTATATCACCCAACTGCATTTAGAAAATCCTAATTGTTTTTTTTCCTGCCAGGTCTCCTTTAAAAGCTTTTGCACTTTTAAGTGCGTCAATAAAAAATAATTTATACTTATAGTTAGTTAGACAAGAGAATCTCTTTCAGCTTCACTCATAACTCATAACTCAAAAATCATAATTTATAATTCACTCATCATTCATTATTCATAACTCTCTAATGCAGGTCTGGCTTTTGCAACATTAGTAAAGCGAAATGCAGTATTAAATTTATAACTATAACTACCAGGAATGAAAGCTCAAAAAGACCGGCTTTATAAAGATGTAGATTTCTTAACATCAATAAATCCTGCAAGAAATTATGAGAACCTAAAGTCTTTACAAAGTGTTTGTGATTATTTGAAAAACGAGTTTATATCAATGGGAGCATCGCCCGAAGAGCAGGTATGGCTGGCTGAAGGAGCTGAGTACAAAAACATCATTGTATCTTATAACTCAACAAAAGAAAGAAGACTGATCGTTGGAGCACATTATGATGTTGCGGGAAATCAACCCGGAGCAGATGATAATGCGAGTGCAGTGGCAGGTTTATTGGAAACAGCAAGATTAGTTTTTACTAATAAACCCAAACAGGACTACCGCATCGATTTTGTTGCTTATTGTCTTGAAGAACCGCCCTTCTTTGGTTCTGATTTTATGGGGAGTTATGTGCATGCAAAATCTTTGCACGATAATAAGGCAGATGTAATAGGAATGATCTGCTACGAAATGATCGGATATTTCTCAGATAAACCAAATTCACAGCCTTTTCCATCACCTGAAATGGCAAAGCGTTATCCTCATGTAGCCAATTTCATTATTGTAGTAGGGGTTGAGAAATATGCAAGCTTTAATAACAAGGTGCACCGCCTAATGTCGGAGAATTCGGGCATTGATGTGCAGGTGATTAATTTTCCTTCTTCTGATGCAAATGCGGGATTAGCAGGTTTATCTGACCAAAGAAGCTATTGGAAGTTTGGCTATCCTGCTTTTATGATAAATGATACAGCATTTGTTCGTAACCCGCATTATCATCAGAAGTCCGATACTATAGACACACTTGATTTTGATAAGATGACCGAGGTAGTAAATAGCGCATATAGAGCTATAATAAATCTTGCTTAACTATTAAATACACCTGAAGTTATTGGACGTTATAAATTGGATTGATGCAATTAGTAAATTTTATAGCAACCCCTTGATATTTATGATAGGTAACCGGCCTTCAAATGACAGAGCAGGAATTCCTTTGTTTCATATCTTTAGCTTCTAATCACAAAAACAATTTTTCATAAAGATCTGCACCAATAAAAACTGAAATATGGTAAAATGCGTTTTAATTATTTTATTTCAAATGTCTTTTTTCATGCTAAAAAGCCTCGGACAAAATAATAACCAGGCTCCTTTTTATCTTACAAACTATACCTTTTCAAATGGGCAGAATGATATTGGTTATATTAAGATAAGACCTGCTAACGGGGCTCAAATAAAAACGATAAGCATTGGAGGGGAGTATACTAAAGCTTTCAGGATAAGTAAAGATCATAAGCTTTCAATAAGGAAAGAGAAGGTTCAACCAGGAACAAACCAGATGGATATAGTGCTTGATGTAAAAACTTTAGCAGGAGATTTCAAGGATACGTTCCGGATCGTGAACAATGGGTTTATTCGAAATAAAGTTATTGCTCATCGGGGAGCATGGAAAAATACAGGGGCTACCGAAAACTCTGTTGCTTCTTTAAAAAATGCAATAGCCATAGGTTGTGAAGGCAGTGAATTTGATGTGCACATGTCAACCGACTCTGTTCTGTTTATCCATCACGATCCTTTGGTACAAGGTGTTTCTATTGCCAAATCAACGTCCGCTGTATTACGAGGTATAAAACTTTCTAATGGTGAAAGTTTACCTATTCTTGAAGATTATTTGAAGGCAGGGATTCAGCAGTATAAAACAAAACTAATTCTTGAAATAAAGATGTCTGAATTGGGAAAAGCAAGCTCCATAGCATTAACACGTAAAGTAGTGCAATTGGTAGAGAAGTTACACGCCCAGGCATGGGTAGATTATATCAGCTTCGATTACGATGTATGTAAAGAGGTTATGAAATTAGCTCCTTATGCTAAGGTGGCTTATTTAAATGGCGACAAAACTCCGGCAGAATTGGCACAGAACAATTTCTTCGGTCTGGATTATCACTTTAATGTATTACAAAAGAACCCACAATGGATTAAGGAAGCACAACAAAACAAATTAACTGTAAACGTTTGGACAGTAAATGATAAAGCAATGATGCAAGGATTGCTTAAGGAAAATGTAGATTTTATAACAACAAACGAGCCCGAGCTTCTTTTAAATATGATATCAGGAAAGTAGGTATCTCATCTTCAGAAAGTGGACTTTTAGCATTGGTACTTGCAGCCAGAAGAATTAAAGGATTACATCAACATAAACAGGCGTGGATGAAAGCAAGACTAAAAACCACAGGTTAACCAGCACGAAAAAACCTGCAGGAACATAATTATCTTTAAAGATCAAACCGTATGAACCGTATTGATCGTTTAGCCGCTATTGTTATCCAGCTTCAATCCAGGCGAGTGGTAAAGGCACAAGATATTGCTGAGAAATTCTCTATAAGCCTGCGCACTGTTTACCGTGATATACATGCCCTTGAAGAAGCCGGGGTGCCGGTTGCAGGCGAAGCAGGCATTGGTTATCGTTTAATGGAAGGTTATAAGCTGCCTCCTGTAATGTTTACCCAGGATGAAGCTTCCGCATTGTTAACCGCCGCAAAGCTGATGCAATCGATGAGCGATGAAAATTCATCAAAGCATTACACGTCTTGTTGCTCATATTGCCGATTTGCCTGTCTGGATATACATGGTTTTTAACTCTGACGAACTTGACTTTGCACAACCATATGACCAGCCGCAGGTAAACAACAATACAGAATTAATGGCTTATTTTGAAAAACGCTATAATGATGGCCTGTCAGCACTTGTACCTGAAAATGAAGCTGTATTAGATAAGCTATGGACACTAAGAAATGGTGATAAGATCTATGGTACTAACCCCAAAATAGAAATTATAAGGATGGCTTTCAGCCAGCAGATACATCACCGTGCACAGTTAGGCGTATACTTAAGATTGCTCAACATACCGATACCAGGCAGTTACGGCCCCAGTGCTGATGAAGGCAATTTTGAATAATATTATTCCTTATAAAATACGGGAGAATAAGTTCGTCACCCCAACTTTTGAGTAGCTGTTGTTGGGGCGCTGTTCTGTTTATTTTTTGCATTCAAAACTTGTTTCTAATTGATTTAGTTGCTGCCAAACTTTATGTTCGGGCGGTTGGGGTGATATTTCAAATAGAATTGCTGTATGGGTGTTACAATCTTTTTTATGAATTATACAATTCAAAATAAGAGTAGGAAAAGTTATATTGAGGTAATCAAGCATTGTAATAGTTCCGGTGTAAGTTTCAGTATCTCCGTTTCCAGTCTTCGCTCTTATGATTGTGGCAGTTGGATGAATGATCTTATTTGCCGGAATATGTCTCTCCTTAATGTTGCGTGACAACAATCCGAAGTAGTAATTTTCTAAGTGTTCCTTTAACACTGCAGTTTCCAGTTCAATATTTCCTTCAAGCCACCATAGAAAAGCATAAGACCAATGTTCGTCACTTGTGGTGAATTCCCAACCTGGTGTAAAACGTAAGTCTTCAAAACCTTTATAAGGTATTTGAGGTGCAAACTCTATTGGGAAAGGAATTTTTTCTGTCGCCCAACCTTTAGGTGCGTCAAACTTATATTGGACAGATTGCTTCGCCGGTTTCTTCACAGAACTACTGTTATTGCAGGAAATGAAACCTGCAATAAACAGAAAAAATAGTAAAGTATTTTTGTAGGTCATCTTTTACAATGATCGTAAACGTAAAAGTGGTTATATGTGGCGGCAATAGAATTACCGTCACCTTGGTTAAAGATATAAAGCTTAACTGAAAAACTGCTCTTCAACTGCGTTCCATTCAAACCAAAGCCTGTAATACATAATTCAAATCACACTTTTTATAATAACCAAACGTCGCAAACTGGCACCAGCTTCTTTCTTTTAAATATTCACTTTCATAACTAAATAATATTTTCCTGTGTTGCATTTTAGAGATAAAAGTGTTCCGGGTATTATTGGCAAAAACTATTGTAAATACTTTAGAGTGCTGGTTGCTGAATGGAATTGATTGCTGTTTACTCAACCTGGTATAAAACTTTTCTCCATATTCCTGTAGTAATTCAAACTGATTGATTTGAAGCTTTTGCTGTATGGAAGTGTACAATGCATTAACGAGGTTTGAAGAAATGGTAAAAGGGATACCATTTTTTAGTGAATAATGTTGAAGATCTAAGTAAACAGGAATATGATTTTCTGTTTGCGTTGCAATATTCGAAAAAACAATCGCTAACCCGGGAACCGATGCTAACCCTTTACCGGAAGAAGCGGTAGCCATAGCAATTTTAGAGAGATCAAGAGGATACGTTCCTACAGTGCTCATACAATCAACAAAACAAAGGCAGCTATTTTGTGTTGCTACTTCTGTCAACTTATTTAAATCGTTGATAACTCCTGTTGATGTTTCGCAGTGACAAAACAACATCCAGTTTATCTCATACAGATTAACCAATCTTTCAACTTCCGCTATATCAAATTGTTCTCCCCAGGGTATTTTATGTTCGGTAAAGTTTAGAGCGTTGCGTGTTGCCTGTTCAGTTAATCTTGAACCGAATTCTCCGTTTGACAGGATCAATCCTTTCCCACCTTGCATTTTTATTTGCCACAGCATTGCTTCGTTTGCAAGTGTTCCGCTGCCGGTAAGAAGAAAGGTTTCCTTAACATTCATTTCCTTACACAAGTATTGGGTCGTTTTATTATACAATCGCTCAAACTCAACAGATCTGTGAGAAATGCAGGGAGCAGCTAAAGCGTTTTGAACTTCAGCAGAAATACCAACAGGGCCTGTACTTACATTAACTGTTTTTAAAAGCATAAGATTTATTTTTAAGCATTACATACATAGGTTGATAGAATGCGCCAGGTTTACCAACCAAAGCTCCAAAAGGAGTAAAGCCAAGATGTTTGTACAACTGTAATTGCCTTGTTGTTCCTGATATGATTGCAGTATCTATTTCTAACCTGCTTAACTCAATGCCTACGTATTGAAAGAGGCGATAGGCTACTGTTGTCTTTCTTTCTTCAGGCAGTATCGAAAGCAACCTGATCTCTGCGATGCTGGTAGAACCTGGCAAATAGTTATCTAACTCAGGCAACTTCTCATCCAACGAAAAGGGCCGTCGAGTATTATAACAAACCATTCCTATCAGCTTATCGTTTCGTTTGGCAATGATGTAGTTATTCTTATGGTGAAATTTATCAATTAAAATCTTCTCTGAATTCTGCTGATGTTGCGGTATCTCTTCAACAAAAGTTTTATAATTTAATTGATGTATCTGGAGGAATTCATTTTCTTCTGTTGCAGGTTTAATAATCATGGTGGTGGAGTTTATGAACATTAATTAAATCGAAATCACCATTCCCTTTTTACTATTCCAATCTTCATAATGCGATGAGTATTTTTTTTCAATGTCATTCCGCTTGATCTTAAAAGATGGAGTGAGCCAACCATTTTCAACTGTCCATTCATCTTTCAATACAATCACTTTATCAAGCTTTTCGTGGGCATCGAGTGAGGCGTTAATTTTCGCCAGCATTTCTTTCAACCCGTTGTGTACTTCTTCTTTTGGTTTTTTCTTTCCCTGATCCGATAAAGTGATCAAAGCAATTGGCTGGGCTAATCCCGATCCAACAACACATGTTTGCTCAATGTCGCTATTACCGGCAATTTTCATTTCGATGGGAGAAGGAGCAACATACTTTCCTTTGGTTGTTTTAAAGAGGTCTTTCACTCTTCCGGTTATTTTTAAAAACCCTTCGTTGTCAATATATCCTTCATCGCCGGTGTGTAAAAAACCATCTGCAGTAAATGCCTCTTTACTCATTTCAGGTTCTTTGTAATAACCTGCCATCAATGCATCATGCTGTATTAAAATCTCATTGTTTTCACCCAGCTTAACCTCGCAGTTTAGTAACGCCTCACCTACATAGCCAACTTTAATTTTATTATGTAATGTTACATGAGAGTAACAGCAGTTCTCGGTCATTGCATAAGCTTCCTGAATTTTTATTCCAATACTTGCAAACCATTTTATTAAAGCCGGCGGAGTTGGAGCAGCACCGGTAAGAATATTTGAAGCTTCTGCCAATCCAAGTCCTGCTTTAATCTTCTTTTTAACCAGCCCCGAAACAATAGGAATTTTAAGAAGCATATCTAATTTTTTTTGCGGCATTTTTATAAGTATTCCCTGTTGAAATTTTGTCCATATACGATGCACTCCAAGAAAGACTGTTGGCTTTGCTTCAGCAAGATTTTTAGGAAATTTTTGAAGCGACTCTGCAAACGAAACTTGCCCGCCTACATACAAGCTGATGGTCTCGACCAACATTCGTTCTGCTATATGAGAGAGCGGGAGATAAGAGAAAAAACGGTCGGCTTTTTTAAACCCGATATGTGGTACTGCATTGGTTCCTACAAAAGAAAAACTTCCATATTTATGCATTACGCCTTTTGGAGAACCTGTTGTACCTGAAGTATAAATGATGGTACCTATATCCTCGGCTTTTCTATCAAGGTTTTCTTTTATCGGCTCGTTGTTTTTAATAATATTTTCCCAGGTGTCATATTCGCTATGGGAACAAAACGGAAAAGAAATACATTTTAATCCTTCAGGCACACCAGGCTTCATCGTCTGCCAGTCATCTAACTTTCCAACAAACAAAAGCACAGAACCACTGTGTTCTAAAATCTGGTTAATAGAGTGTGCATTCAGATTAGGATAAAGAGGTACAGACACATGGCCCGACATCATAATTGCGAGATCGCAAATAATCCAATGGGCACAATTCTTTGAGATCAAAGCAATATTGCTTTGTGGTGGCAGCGCCATTTGTTTTATAGCTGAAGCCATTCGCCTTGCTTCATCTGCAGTTTGTTTCCATGTCCATGTACGCCAGACATCATCTATAGGTTGTCTTAGATAAACTTGATTAGGGGCATTGGTTTCCCAATGATAAAGCATAGCAAGAGGTGATTTGTGTTGCATGTATTGTTTTTGAGTCGTTAGAATGATTATTAATATACTCTTTTGAAAATTATTAAAGCAATCAGTCTTCACCCAACATTCTTAACCTGTTGCATTAAATAATTTCTTCTTCAAAGAAATACAATTGAGGGGAGTGTCGGCTTGACAATTATCAAATTAAGCAATGGGAAGAATGAATTTGACAAATGTCAAAATACCAAATAAGCAAAAGTTATTTTCTGCCTCTTATACGGCTTAATGTTTCGAGGTTCATACCTAAATAAGTAGCTATATATTTTAATGGAACCCGTTGCAGCAGGTGAGGAAAATGTTTTACAATGAAATGGTACCGGTCTTCGGCTTTAGATTTTCGAAGATTATATACTTCAATCTCGAGCATATATAAATATTGCTCTGTTATTACTCTGCCGATAACATTAAAAGCGGGGTAGGTTTTATATAGATACTGCATCTGATCGTAATGCAAGATGGCGAGTGTTGTATCTTCTAAAGCAACAATATTTTCGTTACCGGGTTTGCGCTATAATAACTATACACCGAAGTAATAGCAGCCTTTTCCCATAAAAATTTAGTGGTAATTTCTTCTGTATCCTTCACATAATAATGTCTTACTATTCCCTTTAGTATCCATGAAGTATGATTAGATACTTTGCCTGCCTTAAGAATAAATTCATCTTTCTTAAATTCTTTTATTACAGTATGCTTCAAAAGATCATCTATCAGCTCATCAGGCATCGGGGAAATGCCGTTGAAATAATCTATTACTGATGTAAGCATAAAAGCAACTATTTATTATCCGTCTAATTTACATCCTCTCAGGCACTTTTATCCCTAACAATTCCATAGCTGTTTTAATTACCCCCTGCAGTTAACTTTAACCAATTCAAAAAGAGGTAGCCAAAAGCGACAGGTGAAGGTAATGTAATACAAGGCGGGCTGGTTATTGCGCAAAGTAGGAGCGGCCATTCTGCAACTTCGGTAATTACATCGTCATCAGGCACTACAGGTTCCTTGCCCACTCACAGAGCTGGGGAAGAGAACCTGTAGGGACAAAAAATTAAGGATGTCGTTGTATAGTGCTCGCAATTGTGAGCAGAATAAATGACACTAGAAAAAGTCCACCTCTTAAACCTTGGAATAAATGCCATCGTGTTCGCATTTGAGACCACTTTTCAAAATTATCAGCAATCTGCCATTTTGCAGTTAGATTGTTTATTGGAACATTAATCGTCAGTGTAGTTACTATGGTAATCGCAATGAAGATAGCAGCTATTATACGCAGCCACATAACAATACTTGGGTCATTACGAGAAAAAATAGCAAGCATGATTACGAGAACTCCACTAAGAGGCATTATTACCGGCATTACCCTACCAAAGGATTTAAGCATTGATTGCTCCAAATTTAGTTGTTGGTCATATGGAAGTTTCGCTATTATTGGTTGAATACCAAACCATGAACCAATTTCCGCCCCTGACACCCAGCCAATGGCAAGTAATGTAAGAACTTCTAATGTTATTTTCAGCATTGTTTTGTTTTTGGTAGTTTGTAAATTCATACTGTTGCTTTTCGTCGTTGTAGGCTTGCAGATAACGAACAGGGCTTTGTGCAGGCGGGGAAATATAGTTCCGTCTGCCCATAACCGCTGCTGATCAAAATATTTTTGAAGTTAAAGAACAAATGTTCAGCGATGTTTGTCAAGGCGGAACCACAGCTTGGATTTGTAATTTGCTAATGTTTGCTGGTCAAGCCCCACTTGCACAAAACCCAATGTTACCTGCTGGCTTTTCTCGTCTTTATTAAACTAAATAGTGATAAAGCTTTATTGTCTTCGTTATAGTCATCTTCGTAATGTAATCCAAGTTTTTTCAATAAACTAATAGATTTAAGATTGTCATGAACAGTAATTCCAATTATATTTTCATAAACATTGGATTTGATTATTTCGTCAAGATATTTTTTACACGCTTCAAGTGTATAACCCTGCTTTTCAAAGTCTGGTAATAATGCGAAACCAATATCTGGAAAATCTTGATTTTCACGATTCAAAAAAGTCACGAGACCTATCGGTTGATTTGAGTTTTTTAATTCAAAAACGCTATAATAAAAATGTTGATTGTCAAGTATTTTTTGAATATACTTTTCAGCTTCATTTTTGTCAGTAATATTTCTGTTACCAATAAATTTCAACCAACCTTCAGAATTAACTAACCTGATTATAAATTCAGCGTCATCCAAGTTTATAGGTCTAATTCTAAGTCTGTATGTTTCTAATTCTTTGTACATGTCGAAATTGCTTATTTTAAGCTTGCAGGTAACGTTAAAGTGTTTATGAAGTTGTGGAAATTGAAAAACTGTCAGACCAATTAACCACAAAAACAAAATAGTGATTTATAGTTGAATGCTTAACGTCCAGCCACAATTTTATAAACACACTGTGTGTGCCCTGAATGGTAAATATAGTTCTTAGAAATAAGAAGCCAAAGAGTGCAAGTCTCTTATGTGCGGGATTAATTACCCGAAGCATTAGTAAGCCGCAAGGTGGTTTGGAGCGATTCAAGCACTGAAGTAAGCGGGACTGCAAATACCTGTACCGACGAACAGAAACTGTATATGAGGCATAGTCAGCCGGATGAGTAAGCCATTCTTTACGAAGT
>MWVV01000113.1_pt1 | contig 28954 bp, 24 predicted proteins | sample 1047281 | NCBI WGS metagenome assembly MWVV01 (sample SAMN06349986, study PRJNA376086) | soil metagenome | isolation source: PT-2 sample Antarctic (ecotone) soil | place: Antarctica | collected 2015-01-13 | reverse complement strand
TGAGGGGTACGCACCCGCGGCGGGGGCGGCGACGGGGAACGGCGCAGCACCGGCGGCCGGGGCGGCGGCCGGCGTCGGCGATGCGACCGGTGTCGGCGATGCGACCGGCGTCGGCGATGCACCCGGTGTCGGCGATGCACCCGGTGTCGGCGATGCAACTGGTGTCGGCGATGCACCCGGTGTCGGCGATGCAACCGGCGTTGGCGTCGGCGATGCACCCGGTGTCGGCGATGCAACCGGCGTTGGCGTCGGCGATGCACCCGGTGTCGGCGTCGGTGTCGGTGCTACCGCGCAGGTAATGTCGGAATGCGACTGTGCAACAATTATGTCTGTTGTAACTGTGCCATTTAGGGCGGTTACCTGAATGCGTAGGGCATTAACCGTAATGTCACCGCTACCATTAGATATTTGTTGGTTAAGAGTGAGGTTTACTGTTCCGATCTGAACGCCCAGCGCATCCAGCAGGCGAACTGCTATCACTGTGTTAGGCGCAGGCATTACGATTGCGGTCGCCGTTACGAGTGTGCCGTTGACCTGGAGGTTTTCTATTGTGGTAGTGCCGGCGCAAGTCGGGCCATTCGTTGCGCATGCGCAAATGGTAGTCGACAGCACAGTGGTGGCGGTAACGAAAATAGGATTATTGGTGCCACCAAGCAACGTCAAATTCAGATTATTAACAGCGGCTCTCGAACTGCTCAAAAACGGGCTTCCGCCACCCGCGCCGCCCGAAGTCCTTGTTTGGAGGATTCCTGTCGTCAGGCTACTAAGAGTTCCTAACGCGCCCAATTGAACATTAGCATTTGCCGCATCGCCTTGCAGAAAGCCGCCTGCGGGAGGAAGAGCACCGGTTTGAGCAACTCTTACATTGGTAGTTACCGTCCCGAGGACGTTTGCGTTGGCAATAACACCGGTTGCATCTCCGCTGAAGCTGGTAGGTGTCTGGTTCGTCTGTGCTTGTTGTGTTGTGGCAATCACCGATAAAAACAACATTGCTGTTATACTAAGCAATATTGCTAAAAATTTTTGTTCTTCATATGTCTACTCCATTTAATAAAAACTCCGTTTATAGATTAATTTACTTAACCTTTAAGGGATTGAATTGAAAAGTTGAAAAGCGGAATAATTACACCGCGAATGAGAAACATTTTCTCACTACAGCCATAGTTATTAGAAACCTAAGCAATATATTTTTTCCTTCTCATGATTTTCTACTTCTAGTATGAAATTCATAGTTATGGAAAAAAGCAAATAGGTTTGACATAGTGCAATGCCTTTCACCAACTTGGAAAGAGGTTGCAGAACATTCTTAAGTCCTTTAAAAAGTTAATTGAAGGCACATTTCAATAATATGGAAAGAAAAACCTAAAAGTTTAACTTCTTTTAATGAATGTTTAGCCGAACGTCTTCTTACAAATACAGGTCTTGGGGAGAATTTAAGAATCTAATATACGAATCGTAAATAATTTGTAAAATTTTGTCAATACAAAACATCGTTTTATAGGGCAAACGCATAAAAATTTGAGAAATAAAATTAGTCTGTCAAACTTTCATCTGAGTTTTTGTCGGATGGAGGAACCGACTTGAGACAACTAAAGGCAAAGACACTATTTGTTAGTGTCAACAAATGGGCGGTTTCGGAGCGTGATTTGGTCATTGATTTTGCTTGTTTATAAATGAAACTTTAAAAACTTTGACGAAAATCTTGCCTATAATCTTGGGACACGCAGTAATCGTTATTCCATGAAATTCAAACCGGGAGAAAAAGAATATCTTTGCGCCATCGTCCTGCAATTGCTTTTAGTGTTCAGTGTTTGTTTTCGGGCAATCAGAACTGAATTCATTCCAATAAAAAAGGTGGGTGGCTAAAAACCACTCACCTTTTTTGTTAGTTAACGAAAATATTTGCTGTTGCAAAATCTTCAGTTCTACCCGCTCCGTCTAAATTCTCCGAAGCGGGAATATTATTTTGCACTCCTATTGATCCTGTGGTTCCCCATCATCGGAATTAGGCTGGTCAGTTATAACACTACACCGCACGCGAATAAAGATGGAGTAAAAGGAACTCGCCGCCCGTAAGGTGAAATCAACCCCTAGAGCCGGATCAGGTGTTGTGAAGTTTACTGTTACCGGAGCGTATGTGCCGGGCGCGAATGCCGGAATGCTCATTACCGCATTCGTCGGCATGCCGACCACCGTCAGTGACTGCAAACCGGTCCCGGCGTCAATATGATCAATCGTAACCGAGCCTAGTCCACTCGACACTCCAAAGGAAGCGATACCACCCGGAGCTAAGTCTCCCTGACTAACCGTCGTGCTTGGCGTGCAAGTCTGAGCACACCGCACGCGAATAAAGATGGAGTAAAAGGAACTCGCCGCCCGTAAGGTGAAATCAACCCCTAGAGCCGGATCAGGTGTTGTGAAGTTTACTGTTACCGGAGCGTATGTGCCGGACGCGAATGCCGGCATGTTCATTACCGCAGTGGTCGGCATGCTGACCACCGTCAGTGACTGCAAACCGGTTCCGGCGTCAATATGATCAATCGTAACCGAACCCGGTCCACTCGACACTCCAAAGGAAGCGATACCACCGGGAGCTAAGTCGCCCTCAGTCACCGTAGTGGATGGAGTGCAAGTTTGTTGTTGCTGCGCCGATGTTTGTCCGCTAAACACACTCATTATTGCAAAGAGCGCGAAAAAGCTTAGTTGAAAAAACAATCTCAGATTGTTTCCCTTAGTTATTAGAACATTTTTGAAGTTTTTCATTGTGTGTCTCCTATTTATAATTTCAATATAAAATGCTTAAATTAATAGCAAATACGTTCAAAAAAAGTTTTTAATTTTCAACCGCATCTGCTTGAAAAGTAGATTGACTGTAACGCCGCCACATAAGGTGGCTACTACGAAAACTTACTAATCATCGCAACAGACGACATACAATAATTGTTTTTGCAATAAAAGTTTTAACGAGCGAAAATTGCAGAAAAAAACCTGTCTGCGACAAACGAACAGGTAAAAGAGTTCTGAACAAGGATGATAAGGATTTTATCGGTGTCATATTAATTATGTAATTCTATAAAAGCAGGATACAGCCAAAAATTCTGATATTTAGGCGAGAATTTTTATCAAAATAACAGGTCGCTTAACGAAATTTGTTTTGTGAAAATAGAAGAAGTTATTTTACGAGGAAAATTTGTCAGTCTTGTGCCACTGCGTCTCGAACACCTCGACGCGCTCTATAAAGCAGATTCGGACGAATCACTTTGGCTTTGGACGACGAATGTCGTCAAATCAAAATTTGCAGCCGAATTTTATTTCCTTCAATTTGTAAGAAGAACGCGCGTGAACCGTCTGCGCGAAAGTTTTGTCCATTGCCGACAAGATAAGTAAAATTTCCACCTCGGATTAGCCAGATAGCAGCAATCGGTATAAAAGACGAAAGGCTTAGGTTCAAACAGTGACAGTGAACTTTGCAACGGCGAACGGGACAGCGACTGAACCGGACGATTACCAACCGGCTTCCGGTTCACTTTCTTTTGCTCCGGGAGAGACAATTAAAACTGTAACGGTTTTTGTTAACGGTGATACAGAGGTTGAGCTTAACGAAACTTTCACTGTTAATCTATCCGGCGCAACGAATGCGACAATTTCAAATGGACAAGGCACAGGGACGATTCTCAATGATGATAATCCACTGTCAACACGCTTTGACTTTGATGGAGATGGGAAAGCCGATGTCTCAGTGTTTCGACCGTCAAATGGCGGTTGGTATATCAATCAGTCAATGAATGGTTTCACCGGTATCACGTTCGGACAATCGGGCGATAAAATCGTGCCTGCCGATTATGACGGCGACGGCAAAACCGATGTCGCTGTTTATCGTCCGTCGAACGGAACGTGGTATCTGAATCGTTCGCAACTCGGCTTCACTGCCGTCGGCTTTGGCATTGCTGAAGATATTCCGCAACCCGCCGACTTTGACAATGCAGTCAAGGATTCATTGGAATCCAATTTGGCGAAGCGGCAGACAAACCGGTGCCAGCCGATTACGACGGCGACGGGAAAGCAGACATTGCAGTTTTCCGTGATGGAGTGTGGTATCTGCAAAGAAGCACGGCGGGCTTTACGAGCATAGCTTTTGGTGCGGCGAATGACAAACCTGTGCCGAATGCTTTTGTGCCTTAAATTACCTAAACATCAAATAAGAAGAGCCGCGAGCGTCAAAACTTGCGGCTTTTTCCTTTGCGGTTTATTATTCCTGAACGCAAGCGATTAAATTTTTGTATGGAATTTAAGAAATGACAATCCAATGTCCGCAATGCCTCAAAATCCACAATTCGCCCGCGCGATCTTGTTCCCGTTGCGGCGTGCAGTTCGTTGTCCACCCGATAGAGAAAAAATCAGTTACCACGCCTGCCGCAAGCGCGCCGCAATTAATTGTTTTTGAGAAATATGTAACTTCATTGACAGGTCGGGGAATTTTCCCCGAGTTTCACCGCCAATTCGATGGATGGCTTTGTATTTTAAGAAACGGCTCAAATAAACAAATTATGCCGTTTAATGATAAAGATTATTGTTGGGGAGAAACCATAGTAGATGCTTTAACGGTTGCCGTTGAGGGTTTGAACAAGCGTTTTAACAAGCCAAAAGAACTTAGCATATATATTGATATAGGAACTAACTATTGAGTTTTGTGAATATTATGCTTTCTCAATTTTTGATAATTTTCTAATATCAATGGAAATCGGCTCGCCGGCTTTAATCTCATTATAAAGATTCGCAAATTTCCAGCCGAATTTTATTTCCTTCAATTTGTAAGAAGAACGCGAGTGAACCGTCTGCGCGAAAGTTTCGTCCATTGCCGATAAAACAACTAAAATTTCTACATCGGATTTTTCAAAATCTTCTTCGGTCAAACCAAACATTGGTGATTGCTCGTTAATCGGATGAACAATTGTCCAAGCGAGCGGCAGAAGCGAAACTCTTTCGCGTTCGAGTTTGAGCAAATCAAATGTGCGAGTCGTCGCGCCGTCCTTCTCGACAAAACGCGTCAATAAAACCTGCGCCTTGACTTCGATAAGCTGATTTTTGCGGTTGTTCACGAGGCGAAACATAAATCCCGAACCGTTTTGATAAGGCGCAATAACCGCCGTTTCGCTAAAAATAATCTTTGCCGTCGGACGCGAAAATCTGGCGAAAACCAAACCTGTAATCAGCGCGTTTGCCAACAGGCTGTAATAAGATTCGATGGTTACTAGCAGATTCGCAATCAAGCCGACCGGATGAATCGTTCCGTAACCAATCGTGGCGAAAGTCTGAACAGAGAAGAAAAATCCGCGCAGGAAGATATTTTCGATTGGTATTGTTGAAGTGTCAACAATGGATTCCGCGCCGAGCAGCGTATAAAACAAGCCGAAACCGACGTTGCTCAAAAAGTATAAAAGCAGAACAAGACCCAAAAACTGCGCCCAACTCATCGTCAGCAAAAAATGATAAAGATTGAGCGTCGAGAGTTGCCGAATTCCCGTGCGGCGGACATTAAACGTGCCGTCGCGGTTTAAAAAACGCAGACGGCTTTCGGTCACCACCTTCGAGCCGAAACCCAAATCGCGGTCTTCTTCCGACATTTTCGGCGGTGTCGGGTCAATCAATTGGCGTTGAAATTCTTCTTCTCGCGTCATCGCAAATTATTCTTCGTCTGTTTCGGAAAGCATTTCGCGCAAGGCTTCGAGTTCAGGCAAAACGAGCAAATCTTTCGTGCGCCCGGCGGCGCGTTTGGCTTTGATTAAACCTTCAAGCGTCAGAACTCGCACGTCGCAGTCGTAAAGCCTCGCTATAATTGATTCCTTCTTGACCGCTTGGTAATCGCCGACACCAGCGACTTCGCCGAGCAAATCAATGTCGCCGATTGTTGTTTTAAGCGTAAAGTTCGTTCCACTTTGTAAAGTTCTTTCGTCCCAGATGAAAGGCAAATCTTCGGGAAAACCGCGCAGACGCGGATTGAAATGAGCAAACGCGGAAACGATTCTTTTCAAATTTTCCGTCGTTTGCAGATAACAAAAATCAAGGTCTCTTGTTACGTAACCGGTTGAATGAACGGAAATCGCAACTCCACCGATAATGACAAAATCCACTTCTTTTGCGGTCAGGGATTTTATCGCCGGTTCAAATTCGACCATTGTTTCGTTTTCTCCATTCCGCGCCTGCCCGCGCAAATTCTTCCAAACCTCTCATTGCGCTTTGTAAATCGTCAAGACGCTGCTGCGGAGTTTTTCTCAATTGTCCGAAAGTCAAAGTCAAATCAATACCGAACTCTTTCGCGGCGGCGACTTTGCTTCCCGGACGCGGATTCATAATCAGTTGGCGAATTTTTTCTAATCTCTCTTCGCTGAGTTTCTCCGTCATAAATTTATTTTATCCTTAAAAATTTTATCGAGCCACATATTCGATAATTTCTCTTGAATCGAATTTGCCCGAAGTCGGTCGTTCAGATTTTTGAAATCCACAAAATCAAGATTTTGGTCTTGGTTAAAACACGAAAACACAAAAAACTCTTCGCCCGTGTGCGGATTGACGTGACGTTGTAGACATTGGGCGCAGACTTCCTTCATCATACATTGCATCGGGCTGTTGATTGAGCCGATTGCCGTGTGTTGTTCCTTCAAATATGGTTTCAGGGAAGTGTGTCTGGCTTCTTTCACGCCGTTCATCATTCGATCTGAACCAATGGCGATGATACGGTCAACTTCTTTTAAATTCACATTTTGCTCGCCTAATTTTCCTTCGGCGTAAGCAATCATCGCTTGGACAATGTTGCCGCGAAAATGCGCGTCCTGTGGTCGGTTTGGCTGAATCTCGTCACCAAAATCCGTCGCCCAGATAACCTTGTCGGTGACATTTTCAATTTCTTCACGCTTGAACAAATCCGCACCGTTTTTGTAGCCCGCGAAATAAATAACGCGATTTTTATTTTCGCCTAATGCTTTAGCAATCGAGAACAAAACCGCGTTGCCGAGTCCGCCGCCCGCAAGCAGAATCGTTTCGTTTTCGGGAATTTCCGTCGGCGTTCCGGTCGGTCCCATCACGACGACTTCTTCGCCTTCTTTCAGCAAAGAACAAAGCCGCGAAGACGTTCCCATTTCAAGAACAATCATCGAAAGCAAACCTTTTTCTTCGTCAACCCACGCGCCCGTCAGCGCGAGTCCTTCCATCATCATGCGCGTTCCTTCGACAATCGGCGCACTCGTTTCAAAGTTTTGAAGACGATAAAATTGTCCCGGCTCAAACTTTCTCGCCTGCAGCGGTGCACGGACTACGACATCAATAATCGTTGGCGTTAAGCGTTCGACTCGGACGACGTAAGCGCGAAGTTGCTCATCAAGAGTTTTTTCAAGATTATCGAAAATTTTGTCGCGCTCAGTTTGCGGCAAGCTGCCGCGGGTCGCTAATTCATCGGCGAAAATTTCGACGACTTTCTCATAACCGTGTTTTGCCGAAGCCATCGCTTTGACGACGTTGCCCGCGTAGCGCGGATGATTATCGCCGTAATAGGAAATGAATTTTCCGTCCGTAGAGTAGGAAGTAAAGAATCCGTTTTTCGATTCGACGGTGTGAAATTTTCCGTCGCCGTTTTTAACGACTTCGTGCGGCTCAAAAAACTGCCGCCATTCGTCAAGTTTGAAAGTTCCGGGTTTTTCTTTTTCGTAAATCACGTTCGGCGAAGTTCCCGCCGCGACGCAAACCGTCCGGGCGGGAAACTCAACCATCTCACCCGTTTCTTCAAATTTTCCGGTTTCGGTGACGTAATTCAAACGCTCGAAAATTAATGCTTTGACCGCGCCGAATTCGTCTGGAACGGCTTCGGTCGGATTCATACATTCGACGAAATTGATGCCTTCTTCGAGAGCCTTTTGGACTTCTTCGTGATTAAGGCGATACGCCGGTGAATCCTGCATGCGCTTTCGATAAACTAAGGATACGCCGCCCCAAGATTGAACAAGCGGAACGAAATTCGGTTCTTCGTTCGCTTCATCGGCTCTTCTGCGTTCAGCGCGAATTGCTCGTCCGTGTTCGAGAAATTCCTGCATAACGCGCACTTCTTCTTCGTCAAATCGCGCCCAAGTTTCTTCTTCGCCGAATTCCGCCGTAATTTGCTCGAATTTCTCTAACATCTTTTCAACTTGAACCGGATAATAAGCGAAAATTTCCGTCGCCGAATCAATGCCGGTCAAGCCGCCGCCGATAACGATTGCCGGCAGCCGCACCTGTAGATTTGAAAGCGTGTCTTTTTTGAACGCGCCCGTTAGCTGCAAAGCCATCAGAAAATCCGACGCTTGACGAATGCCGCGAATCAGATTGTTTTTCATCTTCACAATCGTCGGACGACCCGCGCCCGTCGCAATCGCAATATGGTCAAAGCCAAAATTCCAAGCATCTTCAATCGTAAAAGTCCCGCCGAAACGAACGCCGCCGTAAGCGCGAAAACGCTTGCGGCGCGTCAATAATAATTGAAGCATTGTCAAGAAGTTTTTGTCCCAGCGCACCGTAATTCCATATTCGGAAACGCCGCCGAAGCCTGACAAAATACGCTCGTCCAAATCGTCGGTAATTTCTTCGATATGTTTAACTGGTTTCGGACACGATTTGCCGTTCTTGCCAGTCCAATCTTCGGGAAGCGGCTCGATTTTCAAACCGTCCACGCCGACCACGCCGAAACCTTCATTAAGGAGATAATGCGCCAGAGTGTAACCTGCCGGACCTAAACCGACGACGAGAACATTTTTTCCGTTATACGGCAAAGCGTAAGGACGCTTGGCATTCAAAGGATTCCAGCGCGTCAGAAGTGAATAAATTTCAAAACCGTACGGCAGATTTAAAACGTCGGTCAAAGTTGCGGTTTCCGCCAATGGAATATTCACCGGGTCTTGCTTTTGAAAAATGCAGCCTTTCATACAATCGTTGCAGATGCGATGTCCTGTTCCCGCGCACATCGGATTGTCAATTGTGACGAGCGCCAAAGAAGCAATCGAATCGCCGTGTTTTTTCAAAAGATGCATTTCCGAGATTTTTTCGTCTAGCGGACAGCCTTCGAGTTTGATTCCCAACGGATTTTTCTTCGCGCTGCCATCTTTTTCGTGTAAGCCGGTCGAGCAGGAATCTTTTTCGCGTTCGTGGCAAATCAAACAGTAATCAACTTCGTAAAGCGCGTCGCGCATCGTGCCGCGGTCGTCGGTTAATTTGAAACCGTCGCGCCGACGCATTTCTTTATCCGCGCCGCGAAGCAGTTCGGGAACTTCCTCTCTCGGGTGAATCAAATGCACGAGATTTTGATAATCGAGTCCGTGCGGAGTTTTGAAGCTGTGCCATTTCTTCTCTTTTTTGAAAAACTTAATCGCCGACCACGCTTCGAGCAAAAGGAGAACGGCTTTGACTTGCAACGAATCGCCGGTTTCTTCCGATTCGAGAACAAAGCGGGAGAAAACCTTGCCGAAAGTTTTGTCTTTTAACTTGTCGTAAGCCACCTTGATTTTATTTAAGGTTTCTTGAATCTCAGGCGTGATTTCCAGATTTTTTGTCAATGCTTCTTCGGCTTGGGTGAGTTTCTGCGTGATAAAGGCAATTGCCGATTCTTCATCGTAAATCAGAGTTTGGTCAAACGCTGCACATTTAAATTCTTCCAAAGCTAGGGTGAGTTCCGCTTCATTAAAATTAACCAGATTCTCTGCCGTAAATCTCTTTATCGCGCGTCGTTGAACGAAAAATTTATATTTCCAAATCGGGTCTTGCTCGCCGATTGCTCGCTGCAAATCTTCGCGCTCACAATTAATGTCGAACATTCCGGCAATAAACTCGGACAGATATGGAGCGGAATCCGTTAAAATCTTCGATTCGACTCGTCGTTCGTAGCCCGCGCCGCGATTTGCAATGTATTTTGTCAGGGCGTCGTGAAGAATCGGATTTTCTTTTTTTACTTCGCCGTAAAACTTTTCGGCAATCTCGCAGAGCTTTACTGCATCGAAAAGGTCGGAATACTTATATCCGGCGATGCCTAGATTAAAATCATAATCGGTTAATTTATTTATAGTAATGTTCTGCTTTTCGGAAATGCCAATCATATGTATTAATGCAAATTTAAAATGAAATTTTCTTAAAAGAAAAATATATCATTTCACTTCGGGTTGAAACAAAAGTTATTAGATTCAAAAGGTTTAAGATTCTTTGTCTTGAAACTGAAAATAATATACTCTTGAAAATCAGCACAAAGCGCGTGAATCTCGTGTGAGATATTGTGCTGAATATGTTATAAAACTAGTTTGCCTCAATTAAAGTTTCGGCAAGCTCTATTTATTTCTATTTATTAAAGGTCTAAAAAGTAGTATGGAAAAAGACGAGAGATTGTTGCCTTTACCAAACGTCAACAATCTGCAAACGGCAAACCAAGAAGAACCGACTCAATACTCACCAATCTATGATGATGAGTTTGACGCGAATCGTTCGCTTCGTGAGTATTTTAATGTTGTTTATAAACGTCTGCCGATAATTTTGGCGTTGACGATTCTGACCACCGCCGCCGTTGCTTTTTATATGTATCGGCAGCCTTCCATTTTTGAAGCGCGGTCGGAAATGATTATCGAGCCGCGCAAGCCGAAACTTCAATCGAAAGATGCTATTAATATCAATTTCGGCGATGACGTAAATTATTACAACACGCAGTTAAGACTTCTTCAAAATCCCGATTTAATGCAGAAAGTAGTAGTTGAGTTAAATCTGCACCGCGACCCGAATTTGTTTAGCGGACAAAACCGCGGTTTTCTTTCAACTATTCGCTCAATGATTTCGAGCGAAAAGGAAACGCAAAGCAGACAATCTTCTTTGCCTATCTTAACGGAAACTAACACTGAAAAAAATAATAATGGACAAATAACGCTGACGCCGGAAGAAAAGGAGCGAGTTATCCGCTATGCCGGAATCTTGCTCGGCGGATTGCGGGTAGTGCAGATCGAGCGCACAAATATAATTAATATTTTTGTCCAAAACACCAATGCCGAATTGGCGGCGAAAACCGCCGATATGGTCAGTGCAACTTTTATCAAAGAAGATACCGAACGCGAAACCGAAGGCAGCAAAAAGGCTCTGGAAGATTTATCTAAATCAACCGAGGAGTTAAAAGCAAATATTAATTCGCAGGAACAAGAGCGTATTAATTATATGCGATCGAGCAATTTGCCGCTGCGCGAAGGCAAGGGCAATGATTTGCTTGCCGACCGGCTTCGGGATTTGAGCGGAAAATGGTTGTCGTCGGAAGACGAGCGAAGAAAATTGTCAGGACTTTATGAAGCCGCGCAGCGCGCTAGTGCCAGAGGCGATATTCTTTCAGTCGTCGGCGACAACAAAGCTATCCAGGATGCCCGCAGTCAAAATTTGAGACGCACCGCTGATTTGGAAAAACGCATCGAGAATATTGACGAACAAATCCAGAATGCCGAAACGGAAAAAGCTACGTTGTTGGTTAAATACCAGCCGGAGTATCCTGATGTTAAAAAAGTTGAAACACGAATCGGAACGCTCAAAGAGAATCGTGAAAAAATAAAAAATGAAGTTTCACGGAAAATCGAAACCGAAGGCGCAAAACTGGAAAAAAACGCTGAGCGAGAAGTTCTAAATGGCTTACAGGCACAGCTTCAAGCCGCACAAAAGCGCGAATCCGAACTTCGTAGTGCTTATATGACGGAAGTTGCCTCTGCCAATGTGGCGGGACAAGCGGAAACTCGTCTGACGACTTTGAGCCGGGAAATCGAAACGAGTCGCGGCTTGCTCGACACATATATTCAGAGACAAAAGGAACTGGAATTAACCATCAGCAGCAGCACGCCCGATAATATTTTAATTTCCAGCCGCGCCCAAACGCCGGTGGAACCAATCGGACCCAACAGGAACAGAAACATTTTTATTGCCTTTTTAATTTCGCTGGCGGCAGGCATCGGTTTGGCATTTCTGCTTGACTATCTTGACGATTCAATCAAAACCTCCGACGACATCGGCAGACATCTCGGCTTGCCGACATTGGCGTTAATTCCGCATACCGGTATTAATGCACGGCGAAAACTCAGTCCGACTTCAATCCGAAACGGAGACGATAATTTGAGTTCGATGGCTCTCGCCGCAATTGAAGATAATCGTTCGGCGCAAGCGGAGGCTTACCGTCATTTGCGGACATCGCTCCTTTTTTCTTCCGCCGGCAAACCGCCGCAGACGATTCTTATAACTTCGGCGCAGCCCGCCGAAGGTAAAACGACGACGGCTATCAATACGGCAATCACGTTGGCGCAATCGGGCGTGGATGTGGTGATTATTGATTGCGATTTGCGCCGCCCGCGTCTTCATAAACATTTCGGCGTAGCGAATGCCGTCGGCTTGACAAGTTACTTATCGGGCGAGAAAAATCCCGATAGCTTAGTCAAAAGCTGTGAAGGTATGCCGAATTTGAAGGTTATTACCAGCGGACCGATTCCGCCAAATCCGGCTGAACTGCTTAGTTCAAACGAGATGAAGAATCTTTTGCAGTTCTTAAAAGGTAATTTCAAGCATATTATTATTGACTCGCCGCCGGCAGTATTCTTTACCGATGCAGCGATTCTTTCGATGATTGTTGACGGCGTTGTTCTTGTTGCCCTCGCCGGTAAGAGTTCGATTTATCTGACGCGCCGCTTTAAACAACGACTCGGCAGCATCGGAGCGCGAATCTACGGCGTGGTTCTAAACGGCATCAAATCAAATTCACTCGAATACAGTTATTACGGTTATAAATATAGCTATAATTATTACACGACGGATAAAGACGACGATTCAACACCTTTTATGGAAGAGGATATTGTTTCTACAATTCACGATACAAAGAATGGAAATAAAAAGTAAAAAGTAAAAAGGTAAAAGGCAAAAGTAGAAAGTAAATCGCGGTTCAACGTTTCTTTTGGATTAATGGTTAAACCGCCGCTCATTTTTTACTTTTGCCTTTTACCTTTTGCCTTTTTACTTTAAATACTCTTCGAGGGCTTTCTCCCAATTTCGTAGCGGAGAAAGCCCAAACTTTTCCCCGAACAAACAAGCTAATTTAGAACTGACGGGACGCGGCGCCGGACGTTTCAAATCGTTGACTGAAACGCTTTGAATTAAATTTTGGTCAAAACCTTTAATCTCACAAATCTTTTTCGCAAACCCAAAATAACTTGTGCCGCTCCCGGCGTTGGTCGCGTGATAAACGGCGGGCAAATCGAGTTCGGCGAGTTCGCGCAATCTGCTTGCTAAATCTTTTGCAAAAGTCGGCGTTCCGTAAGAATCCGAAATTGATTTGATTGATTTCCCCTCCGCCAGAAGTTTGTCTATGACGCTTAAAAAATTCGTTCCGCCCGCGCCGTAAATCCAGCCGGAACGCACGATGATTGAACGGGCATAAGCATTTCTCGCCCTGATTTCGCCTTCGAGTTTCGATTGGGCGTAAACGCCTTGCGGATTCGGCGTATCTCGTTGAGTGTAAAAATCCTTTTTCGCGCCGTCGAAAACATAATCGGTCGAAATCGTTACAAACGCAGCATCAATCTTTCGAGAAGCTAAAGCCAGATTTTCAACCGCGACGGCATTTGCGCGGTAACAAGTTTCATGATTTGTTTCCGCGCCGTCAACATCTGTGTAAGCCGCGCAGTTTATTACCGCTTCAAACTTCTCACGCAAAAAAGTTGCTTCGACTTGTTCGGCATCTGTAATATCGAGTTCTTGACGCGTCAATGCAACGACTTCATCGCCGATTGATTGGCAATAATCAATCGTCGCTTTCGCAACCATTCCATTTGCGCCCGTAATTAAAATTTTCATTTCGCTCCGACTTCCATACCGTAATGATTTTTATAGTAATCACGATACGCGCCGCTTCTAATCTGATTTACCCAATCCTGATTTTCCCGATACCAACGAATCGTTTTTTGCAGACCGTCTTCCCAGGTCGTTATAGGTTTCCAGCCTAGCTCGGTTTCAACTTTTCGGGCGTCAATCGCGTAACGACGGTCGTGTCCGAGCCGGTCGGTAACGAATTTAATGAGCGAATGCGGTTTGCCGAGCGCGTCGAGAATTGATTTGACGACTTCGATGTTTTGCCGTTCATTTCTCGCGCCGATATTGTAGCTGCTCCCGGCTTTGCCTTTCAGATATGCGAGCCAAATCGCGCGAGCGTGGTCTTCGACGAAAATCCAATCGCGTACGTTTCGTCCGTCGCCGTAAACCGGCACCGGTTCATCGTTCATCGCGTTGGCAATCATCAGCGGAATCAGCTTTTCGGGAAATTGCCGTTGCCCGTAATTGTTTCCGCAACGAGTTGTAATTGTATCAACGTCAAACGTCTCGTGAGCGGCGCGGACGAAATGTTCGGCGGCGGCTTTCGACGCGGCGTAAGGCGAATTCGGCTGAATCGGTGAATTTTCGGTGAAATACGAGTTGCTGTCTTCGGGCAAACTGCCTTGCGTTTCGTCAGTCGAGATCTGGACAAACCGACGAATGTTTTTTGCCCGCGCCGCGTCGAGTAAAATTTGCGTTCCGAGAACATTCGTCAAAACAAATTCGCTCGCCGACGCGATTGAGCGGTCAACGTGCGATTCGGCGGCAAAGTTAAAAATCGCTTCCGAGTTTTCAGGCAGAGATTGCAGAACGGCTTCTTTATCGCAGATGTCGCCTTTGATAAATTTGTGGCGCGTTTCGTCTAAACCGTTTAAGTTTTCTAAATTTCCCGCATATGTCAGCGCGTCAAAATTAATGATTTTAAAATCGGAAGTTTCCTCTAAAATCAATCGAATGAATGCCGAACCGATAAAGCCCGCGCCGCCGGTTACAAAAATAGTTCTCATAGTTGATAGTTGATAGTTGATAGTTGATAGTTGTTTCTTCATTATCAACTATCAACTATCAACTATTTATTGAGTTGCCGCATTTGCTTAAGCAAAACGTCCGCGTATTTCTTCGGCGTGTTGATATTTTTCAAGACGATTTTTCCGCCGGTTTCACCCGCATTTTCGATTATCAAATTGCCGAATCCCAACATTCTCTGCGGCACGCTCGCCGAAACGGTGATGTCTTGAATCGTGCGGAGCGGAACATTTTTGGTGGTTTTGGAAATGAAACCTTCGTCAATCTCAATTTTGGAATCGGTCAATGTAAACCGCACGAGTTTTTGTTTCAGATGATAAAACGCGGGAATTAAAAGCAAGGAAAGTCCTGCAAAAACGGAAACCAAAGCGGAAATTTCCAGACTTGTATTTATATTTATAAAGCTGATAATGGCAACCAACAATAACGCGCCAAGAACTGCCAAAGCATATCCGATTTTAACGAACATCAACGTTGGACGAATCGAGAAAATTTCTCTTTCGGCTTCATCCGAATTGGGCGTTTCGATTTTAGCGTGGCGAGCAATGCGCGTTTCTTCTTCCGCTTCGAGAAGCGCACCGCATTTTTGACAGTAAACCGCTTCAAGGGAATTTTTCGCCCCGCATTTTATGCAAAACATAAAAATAGTTCAAAGTTCAAGGTTCAAGGTTTGTGATTTTAACTTTGAACCTTGAACTTTGAACTATTTGCCATCATACAGAAATTAGCCGCTTCGCACAAAAAACGCGACTGAAATTTTCCAGCCGCAAGTCTTTTTAGACCAGAGAAGAATAGAGAAATTTTATTTTTCTTTTTGTCGGCTTTTTTCTTTATAGCGGCTTTTTTTGCAATAGCATTTTTATATTTTTTAATGCGCTTCGCCGTTCTCTACATTTCTATCTTCCGCCGACATCGTTTATCTTTAATTTATGCTTTACCTGTCGCAAATTTTGGCGCGTCCGATTTTCGATGCCGAAGGTGAAAAGATTGCCTATATAAAGGACATCATCGTGCGTTACGGCGAAGAAGATTATCCGCCGGTTCTCGGACTCGTCGCCCGTTATCGCCGACGTTTGTTTTTTATGCCGCGAACGAAAATTTCCTCCTTGAGCGAAAGCGGCGCACGAATGAATTCGGAAGTAATTGACTTAAAACCGTTCACCCGGCGGTCGGGCGAAGTTCTTCTGGCAAAAGATGTTTTGGACAATCAGTTAATTGACGTTGATGGCAAGCGCGTCGTCCGCGTCAACGATGTGCAGATTATCGAAGTCGCCGGCGAATGGCGCGTCAGCGGCGCGGATGTTAGCCTTCAGGGATTTGTCCGCCGCCTGATGCCCGCCGGATTTTACGGAAGCCGTCGCGTTGTCGAAGTCATTGATTGGGCGGATGTCGGTTATTTAGCCACCGACAAAACAGCCGCCGCCGTTCAGCTAAAATCTTCAAAAGACAAACTTTCGCGGCTTCATCCGGTCGAAATCGCGCAGCTTGCCGAATCGCTCTCTCCGATTCACCGCACGGAAATCGTCGAATCGCTCGATGACGAAACCGCCGCCGACACTTTGGAAGAGATGTCCACGGAAAATCAAGCCCGAATTCTCGAAGAAATGGACGAAGAACGCGCCGCCGATATTTTGGAAGAAATGTCCCCGGACGACGCGGTTGACGTGCTCGGGGAAATGTCGGAAGAAAAAGCTGAAGAGCTTTTCAACTTGATGGAAGAAGAGGAGAAAGCCGATGTCGCCGAACTTCTGCCGTTTGACAAAGACACGGCGGGCGGTTTAATGACGACGGAATTTGTCGCTTTTCCAAAAAATCTGACGGTTGCCCAAGCGATTGCTCGGCTGCGTGAAACGGCAGAAACGCCGAATATGATTTATTATTTATATGTCGTCGAAGAAGAAAATTCGTGGAAACTTGTCGGTTTAATTTCACTTCGGAGCTTAATTTTAGCCGACCCGACTTTGCCGTTAGCGGAAGTTATGCGCGACCAATTTCAATTTGCTCATCCGTCGGATTCGGCGGAAGAAACGGCGCAAACCATTGCCGAATATAATCTGCTGGCTTTGCCGGTGGTTGACGATTTAGGCGAAATCGCCGGAATCGTTACGGTTGATGACGCGATGGAGATTTTACTGCCGAAAAATCTTAAAAATCGTCTGCCAAGATTTTTTGGATAATGTAGTGAAACCTCTTGATAAATTCACTGCGGAAACCCAACGCGCCGCATTAAATCCTGAAAGCGCGGGTCGTCGCGCAAAGGGTCGTAGCCCGGTTCGACTTTGAGAGATGTCAATTGAAAGTCGCGCTCGGTGTAGGCTTTTTCGAGCGAAGCAAACGCTTTTTCCTTATCACCGAGTGCGGCGTAGAGAATTGCCAATTCGGTGGGCGAAACATATTTTTCAGTCGTTTTTAATTTATCCAGAATAGCAATTGCTTCGTTACGCTTGCCGGACAGAGCATAGACCCGACCGAGATAAATTAATGCGCTGGTTGTTTCTTCTAATTTAATTGACGTTTGATACGAGAGAATCGCTTCCGCATACTGCCCTTTTTGAACGTAAGCGTTGGCGAGTTCCAAGTGGGCGAAAGGATTCTCCGCCGCCAACTGAGCGTGAATTTGCTTTTTCGCAATGGCTTCGTCATACCGCCGGGCGTGATAGAAAATGAGTCCTTCATTGCCAACTAATCCGGTTCTCAAAGGGTCGAGTTCCTGCGCCCGTTTGACTTCCCGTAAGGCTTCATCGAATCTGCCTGACCGCGACAGGTATTCCGCATAAAGGGTATGCGCTCCCGCGAGATTCGGATTCAGTTCGATGGCTCGCTTAAATCCTTGTTCCGCGCCCGCCCAATCAAATTCAAAATCTCTGACTCTGGCTAGCGTGTAATGCGCTTCGGCAAGCGTTTCGTCCAAAGACAAAGCCATCTCCGCCGCCGCCCGCGCCGGCGGCATTCCTTCCTTCGGGCTAAACGTGCCGATTTCGACCAGAATGGTGAAATTAATTGACAGTTCGGTATATGCCCGCACGAAACTCGGATCGAGCGCGATTGCCTGCTTTTGATATTCGATTGCCTTTCGGATATTTTCCGCTCCGTTCTTCCGGCGGAAAAAAACGCCGTTCATATAAGACTGGTAAGCCTGCGGATTGTCGGTGATTTGCTTCGCCATCTGCCGTTCCTGCGCTCCCGACAATTTTAACTGCAATTTTTCCGAAACGGCTTGCGCGATTTCTTCCGGCATGCTTAACGCGGCGGAAACTTTGCGGTTGTAAATGTCGCCCCAGATGCGCGTGTTATCGGCGGTGTTGATTAATTCGACGCTGATTTGCAAATCGTCACCGCGCCGGACGACGCGCCCCGTCAGTATCGCCGCGACTCCGAGTTTTTTCGCCGCGTCTTGAATATCAATATTCTCGCCGCGAAATTTAAAACTCGAACTGCGGGCGATAACTTTCAACTGCGGCAATCGGGAGAGAGTGTTGATTAAATTTTCGCTCAAGCCATCCGCGAGATATTCACTGTCGCGGTCGTCGCCGACATTAACGAACGGCAGCACGGCGATTGAATTGATTGAAGCGTTCGCCGTCAAATACCGGTAGCCGAAAAATCCGCCTGCCGCCGCCAAAAAAATTACCGAGATTGTCAGAAAAACGCTTTTGCGCCGAATGTGCGATAAGAAATTAGGCGGTGGCGAAGCGTCAGGGATTGTCGTATGAATTGGCGGAATTATCGCCGTCCGCGTTTTCAGCGAATCGCTTGTCGAATAATTTTTAGTGCCGGAAACGGCTTCGTCGGTAATATCGCGTCCGATGAGCGGTAATATTTCACCCGAAAGATTATTCGGCGGCGCGTTTGCCATCGAAATTATTTGACCCGAAGCGGACGAATCGAAAATTTTGGTTTCCTGCGCTTCCAAATTCGTCTTTGATTTCTGAGGCGGAAAACTGCGCCCGACTTCTTCGTAATCCAACCTTTGTTTGACGCTCCGCAAATCAGCCAGCAAGTCTTTCGTATTTTGATAACGCTCGCCCGTGTTTTTACGCAGAGCTTTGCCCACGATTTGTTCAATTTCGTCGGGCAATTCGGGCAGTATCTGATTTAACGGCAGCGGTTCTTTGTGCAGAATCGCGCCGATGACATCCATCGGCGATTCGCCTTGAAACGGCAATCTTCCCGACAGCATTTCATACAGCACAATCCCGAAACTGAAAATGTCGGTTTGATGAGTAATGCCTTTGCCTGTGGCTTGTTCGGGCGACATATAATTCGGCGTTCCCATTATCATTCCGGGACTTGTGATGGACTTGGCAATCGTCGCCGCTTCCGACTCTGATTCATTCGCGCTTTGTTTCTCCGAAAGTTTCGCCAGACCGAAATCAAGGACTTTAACGATGCCGTCTTTGCGAATCATTAGGTTATCCGGCTTGATGTCGCGGTGAACAATGCCCGCTTCGTGCGCCGTCTGAAGCGCGGAAACAATTTGGATGGAAATGTCGAGAACCGATTCGAGCGTGATTTTTTCCTTCGAGTTGTGCTGACTCAAAACTTTTCCGTCAATAAATTCTGTGGCGATATAATTTATGCCGCCAACTTCGCCGATTTCATAGACGGTTAGAATGTTCGGATGATTAAGCGCGGAAGCGGCTTTGGCTTCGCGTATAAAACGGTTTAATTTATCGGTGTCCCGCCCGAACTCTTTACTCAAAAGTTTGACGGCGATTTTGCGGTCGAGCTTTATGTCTTCCGCCAAATAAACCGCGCCCATTCCGCCTTTGCCGAGCAGGGAAAGAATTTTGTAATGTCCGAGCTTTTTCCCTTTGAGATTTTTGGTTCGTCCGTAAAGCATTTCGGCAGCGAGCGATTCGGGCGGCGTGTCTATCAAACTGTCGGAAGTATTTTCAAACGAAAGCAAAGATTCAACTTCGCGCCGCAGATTTTCGTCCGCGCCGCAGTGTTCTCTGAAAAAAGATTCACGCTCGTCGGGCTGAATTTCCAAAGCCGCGTGATATATTTCTTCAATCTGTTTTAGTCGTTCAGTATCCATTCGATTTTTGTTTCCCGCTTTATCATTACCTAAACGTGTGCGTGAAACTTAATTCTTAACCGAAAAAAAACTCGCCCGTTTCGCCCGCGCCGATTTTAGAGGCGATGCCATTATGCGACAAAGTTGTGTAGGCTGATAGTCCTTTGTTCATCTTTCAAAATCACTCCGGCAGGTTCATCCGTTTCAGCAAATCTTTTAATCGCGGGTCGTCGCGGAGAGATTCAAATTGGGAAGACCATCTGATAGCTGCTAAATCCTCTTTGTTCTGAAAGTCTTTTTCCAACCATTCAAACACTTTGTCTTTGTCACCTAACCCCGCATAAACGGCGGCGGTGAATTGCCCCATTGATTTCTTTTTCGCATATTTTTCTTCCAACTCTTTGGCAATGGCGAGTGCTTCGGTGCGTTTTCCCGCAACGCCGTATCCGTAGCCCAAATTCCTCAGAACGACATCCGCCCGGTTACTCAGTTCGACCGCCTTTTCAAAATTTGCGATGGCTTCGCTGTTGCGTCCCAGTTTTAGATATGACATTGCTAAATTATTGTATGCGCCCGAATAATTCGGATCGAGTTCGATTACTTTGAGAGTGTTTTCAATGCTCGCATTCTGGTTGTTTTGAATCTGATAAACCTGCGAAAGATTGATGCTGATTATAGACGAGAGCGGGTCAAGTTCGTGCGCCCGCTTAATCATTACAGCGGATTCGTCAAAACGTCCGAGGTCTCTGAGAAGAATCGAATACCAGTGATAGGCGGTAGCGTAATTCGGATTGAGTTCAATCGCCCGCTTGTATTCCCGTTCGGCTTCCGTCCATTGCCACAACAGCACATTGACCTGTCCCAGGGAAGCATGCGGTTCCGCTAACTGGTCGTCAATGGCGATTGCACGCTCGGCGTAATTCTTCGCCTGCGGTATTGTTTCGCTCGCCGGAGTTGTGGCGTATTGGTTCAAAACTGCGTAGCAATCGGCGAGACCCGCGTAAGCCAGAGCGTAATTCGGGTCTCGGTCGGTCGCGGATTTGAATTGCTCAATCGCTTTCTTGAGATTTTCTGCCGTTCGCCTGTTCCAGTAATAACGACCTTTCAAATATGCTTGATACGCATCGGGGTCGATTGTCGAAGTCCTGGCAACTTTTGCTTCGTCCACGCCGGAAAGTTTGATTTTCAATTTGCCCGAAACATCACGGGCGATTTCGCTTTGCAGGGAAACGAGATCGGTTTGCCTGCGATTGTAGCTTTCGCTCCAAATGACGTTTTCCGTCGGCGCGTCAATTAGTTCCAGATTGAGTGTTAACTGGTCGCCGCGCTGGACAACTCGACCATACAAAATCGCCTGCACGTTCAATTCCATTCCAATTGTTTGCGCGTTTGTATCTTTGCCTTTGTAACGAAAGACGGACGAACGCGCTTTAACCCGCAGATTCGGCACTTGCGACAAACTGCCGATGAGCGTTTCAGTCATTCCGTCCGAAAGATATTCGACATCCTGATTGCCGCTTTCATTGACAAACGGCATCACCGCAATTGATTCGATTTGTTTGCTCGCCGTGAAATAACGATAGCCGAAGAATCCGATAGCTGAAACGAGTAAAATCGCCAAGCCGACGGCTAACAATTGATTCGATTTTGGCTTGCCTGAAATAGTTTCATTGGTTGTTGTTTGTTGAATCTCATCAGCCGTTGTCGCTTGCAGGATTTGAGTTTTCGGCTCTTCCTTTTCAGGCGAAATTGTTCGCTCCGATTTGTTTTGAAACTCCAAATCCTGCCTCACATCTTTCAAATCAATCAGCACATCTTTGATTGTTTGATAACGCTCATCTCTATCTTTTCTCAAACATTTGCCGATTATTTTTTCTATCTCCGACGGAACTTCCGTTTTGTCGAGCGGTTTCGGCTCATCTTTTAGAATTGCACCAATCATCTCCATTGCCGTTTCGCCTTCAAACGGCAAGTTTCCAGCCATCATTTCATACAAAACCACGCCGAAACTGAAAATGTCGGTTCGCGCATCAACCTCTTTGCCTTTCGCCTGTTCGGGCGACATATAATTTGCCGTCCCGATTATCATTCCCGGAGTTGTGCCGCTCTTGATTGCCGTCGCCGCTTCCGCATCCAGACTCTGCGGATTGTTTGAACTTGATAATTTGGCAATCCCGAAGTCGAGAATTTTGACCAATCCGTTTGACCGAATCATCACATTGTCGGGCTTTATGTCCCGATGAACTATGCCTGCGGAGTGCGCTTCATCGAGTGCGGACGCAATCTGAATCGCAATCTCCAACGCCGATTTGAAATTTAACGAATCGCGCTTCGCGTATTCCTTCAAAGTTTTACCGTCAATGAATTCGGTGGCGATAAAATGCGTGCCTTCGCTCTTGCCGATTTCATAAATAGTGATGATGTTGGGATGATTGAGTGCCGAAGCGGATTTGGCTTCGCGGACAAAACGGCTCATCCTATTTTTATCTGCGGCAAACTCCGGCGGCAGAATCTTGAGCGCGACCTGCCGATTGAGATTTATATCGTCGGCGAGATAAACTTCGCCCATACCGCCTTTGCCCAGAAGTCTTTTGATTTTGTAATGCGTGATTTCCCTGCCAATGAGATTAGTCTGTCTTTCCCTTTCAAAAAACAACTCGGCGGCGAGCGATTCGGGCGGCGTGTCTATTAAACTGTCGAAAGTATTTTCAAACGAAAGCAAAGATTCAACTTCGCGCCGCAGATTTTCGTCCGCGCCGCAGTGTTCTCTGAAAAAAGATTCACGCTCGTCGGGCTGAATTTCGATTGCCGCGTGATAAATTTCTTCAATCTGTTTTAGTCTCGTCGCGTCCATTCAAATAAAAATTGAAAATTACGAAAAATCAGCTCAAAGCAATTTTTTAAATTTTTAAATTATTGCCTTTATCTGTCTAAACGTAATTTGGAGCGAAAAACGGTCATTCACTTTGCGCCGATAATTCACGAAGAAGCCACGTTCTGGCAAAACGCCAATCGCGTTTGACGGTTTCGGGCGAGGTTTTCAAAACTTCTGAGATTTCCTCGACGTTCAAACCGGCGAAGAACTTCATCTCGACGACGCGGCTTTTCCGTTCATCCAAAACCGCGAGTTGATTTAACGCATCGTCAAGCGCGACGATTTCTTCCGAGCGTCCGTTGGTAGCCAAATCATCTTCGGTAAATGTTACCCGCTCCTGCCAGCCGCCGCGTTTTTGGCTGTGTTTCGACCGCGCGTAATCAACCAGAATATGCCTCATCGCTTTTGCCGCCACGCCGAAAAAATGAGCGCGGTTTTGCCAGTTTTGCTCTTTGCCGTCCGCAAGTTTCAAATACGCTTCGTGAATCAGTTCGGTCGTTTGAAACGTATGTCCCGAAGGCTGTCGGCTCATATACCGCGCCGCCATTTGACGCAGTTCGTCATAAACCAGCGGCATTAACTGTTCGAGCGCGAACTCGTCGCCTTTGCTCCAATTAGTCAGCAGAAGCGTAATCTGATGTGAACTGTTATCCAACATATATTTTTCAGGGAAATTTCTCTCCAGATTATAGAACACAAAAGCAAAAATAAAAAAACTTTTTCAGCCGATGACCTTTTTTTTCTCCGAATCTCGTTTAGGTGAGTAGAGGACAAAATTTAACGGTCGTTCGCTTGAAACGGGTGCGGCGGACGGTCGAAACAAAGCCAATTGGTATTACGCCCGATTAAATAAAAAAGGAGACAAAAAATTATGAAAAACATATTTGTATTGTTCGTTTTGACGTTTGCCTTTGCCGGATACGCTTTCGGCGAATGCGCGGAGGCTGACAAAAAGGCTCTCGAAGCGTTTGACCACGCTTGGAGCGAAGCAGGCGATAAGGGCGACCGCGCCGCTTTGATGAATACTCTTGCCGATGATTTTACGGGCTTGCCCGCGATGATAAACAAAACGCAGTCTATTGAAGGCACGATGAGAGCGTTTGAGCGAAACAAAGTCAATCCGCAGAATAGAGACCAGGTTTCATCTGACATTTATATGATTGCCTGCACACCGACGACGGCGACCATCACGCATCGCAACGTGGTTACAACCAAAGACGGTACAGGCGGCAAGGAAGAAACTTTTTATACGCGCAGCATTCATTTTCTCGAAAAGCGCAAGGGAAAATGGCAGGTCGTCAGTAACGCCAATCACGGTCTCGACGATTTCGGCGTTTTAATGTATATGGAACACGATTGGAACAATGCCGACATAAAACGCGATGTAGCTTGGTTTGAAAAAAATTATGCCGCCGATTACAGCGGCATCAGCAGCCGCGATGCCAAGATTTACACCAAAGCCGAAGACCTTGCCGGATTTAAAGACGACAAAAGCCGAACCGAATCAGCCGAGCTTTCGGAAATGAACATCCGCATTGACGGCAACACGGCGGTTGTGACGGGCATTAATCACGTCAAAGGACGCGACGATAAAAATCAGCCGTTTGACCGGCGCGTCCGCTTTACCGATACGTTCATCAAGCGCGACGGACGCTGGCAAGTCTGGGCGACACAAGGGACGCGAATTCCATAAACATTTTTGTAAAATCCGGCGGCTATCGCTTTTCGATGTGGCAATAGCCCGACCACGCCCTTGTCCAAAGCATCTCTCAAAAACAGGAGAAAAATTATGAAACACAAACAAACAAATATGGATAAATTAAAAAGAATTTTCGATACGAAACGGATACTGTTGGCAGTTGCGATGATGCTCGCTCTGCCGGCTTTGATTTTGTGTCAAACGAACGGCAAAAACGCCAATAAAAAAGGCGGCGGCGAACAAGCGGTTCGGCAAACGCTTAACGAACTTTCCGCCGCTCTACGAAACAACGACAGTGCCGCGCTCGACCGCATCTACGACGACGGCTACACCTTTGTCGGCGATACCGGCGGTCTGACGACCAAAGCGCAACGACTCGCCGCGTTTAAGTCCGGCGAAATGAAATTCGAATCCGTCAGCTTTGACGATGTGAACATTCACATCTACGAAAATACGGCGGTGGCAACTTTCAGCGTAACGAGCAAATATGCGCCCGGCGTAAAAAGTCTCGGCGGTAAATTTATGACAACCGCGACTTTTATCAAAATGAAAGGACGCTGGCAGGAAATCGCCGCGCAGAGTACGCGCGTCGGCGAATAGTAAATTTCCCAATTCTAAACAAAAAAACAACAGGAGAAAAATTATGAAAAACAGAAATCGCATATTAACAGGTTCGCTTATCGTTTTGATTTTAACTTTAAGCATCGTCGTCGTGGCACAGGTCAGTCGTCCGTTTCGCAACGGCACGGTTTGGAGCATCGGTTTTATCCAGATGAAACCGGGAATGGAAACGGCGTATTTAAACTACGTCGCGGGCGATTGGAAACGCGAGCAGGAAGCGTTGAAAAAAGACGGACAGATTATTTCCTACAAAGTTTTGACCACCGAATCACACGGCTCGGATGATTGGAACATTATGCTGATGACCGAATACAAGAATATGGCGACGATGGAAGCCAACGAAGTCAAAGCCGACAATCTTGCGCAAAAGGTTTCCGGCAATGACGAAAAACAAATGCAGGGCTACCGCGACCGTCTGCAAATCCGCGAAGTTCTTGAAAACCGTCTGGCGCGGGAAATCGTTTTGGAGCCGCGTCGCTAAGCAAATGCGGAAACACGCGCGATAGTCGAGTGTGCGGCATTTGCGCTCTTACATCGCGCGGGCTTTCTCAATCTTTATCAGGAAACAAATTTAAAAAAAATAACAGGAGAAAAACTATGAAAAAAATAATAATGATATTGATGATCTCAATCGGCGTATCATCCATTGCTTTAGGGCAAACGAAAATGTCGAAAGACAAAAACAATTCAGTTGAAACGCAGGTTATCGCGCTCGAAAAAGCGGGTTGGGAAGCGTGGAAAAATAAAAACGGCGGCTGGTTTCAAACTAATCTGACGGACGACTATTTGTTGGTCAATTCCGATGGCGTGAACAATAAATCGCAAGTGGTTAAATCCACCGCCAGCGATTGTGAAATCAAAAGTTATTCGCTTGATAATTTCAAGTTTCTAATGCTTGACAAGAACTCGGCTCTGATAACTTTTACGGGAATGCAGGACGGCGTGTGCAGCGGCAAAACGATACCGGCGAATGTTCGCGCATCATCGGTTTATGTGAAACGCGGCGGAAAATGGCTAAATGCTTTTTACACGGAAACTCCGGCAGTTCAATAAAACTGCCGCAAACAATGACGAAGTAAGCGCGTGTTCTGCGACCTTACTTCGTCAATTATTCAGTCCAAAATTTTAAGGAGAACAAAAAAATGAACGAACAAGAAAACACAAAATTAGTGCAAAAAACGTATAAGCTTTTCAAAAGCGGCGACATCGAAACGCTTTTGAATATGTATTCGGACGACGTTTCGTGGGAAACGCCGAAGGTAGAAAACGCGCCGTTTGGCGGAAAAATCAGCGGACGCGAAAGCGTCGGAGAGTTTTTTACCCTGCTTGATGAAACCGAAGAAAATCTGACGTTTGAAACGAAGGAATTTATCGCGCAGGGCGACAAAGTAGTTGTTTTGGGAAATTTCGCATGGCGCATCAAATCCACGAATAAGGAATACGCTTCGGATTTCGCGCACATCGTCACGGTCTCGGGCGGCAAAATCACGGGCTTTTACGAATTCTTTGATACTGCCGCCGCCGGCAGAGCGTACACTGCCGCGCAAGCCGCTTAACGGATTGTAAAAATCTGAAACGGCTCGTCAGCTCAAGCGAGCGAAATATTCAAAAGGGGAGCGATTTCCAAAAATCGTCTCCCTTACAGCGCATCCGTTATTCGTCCGCAGGAAAAAGATAGATGCGTCAGCCAAATAAATTAAAAGGAGAAATGTTATGGCAAATTATATGATTACTCGAGCACACGTTCAGGATTATTCGGAATGGAAAACAGGTTACGACGCGCACGAACCTAGTCGCGCGGCGGCGGGGCTTACGGAAAAGCATGTGCTTCAGGATGCCGACGACCCGAATGTGGTTACGCTTATCTTCGAGGCGGAAGACTTAAAACGGGCGGAAGAGTTTTCCAAATCCGATGATTTGCGTGAAGCTATGCAGAAAACAGGAGTTCTCGGTAAACCGGACATGTATTTTCTCAAAGGTTGAGAAGCCGGAATGAGAATTTTTTCAGGCTGTAATATGCCGGCGCGATTTGCGTATTGCCCGCCATCGGTTATTCGTTCGTTCGGCAACGGGAATCTCAATCCGGCGGCTGTTTAATTATTGATTCGATAGATCAAACAAAACCAAATAAATAAGGAGAAATAAACTATGACAACAATGATCGTATTCCACGAAACTGAAAATGGAGAGCATTGGGCAAAGGCTTGGCAAAAGGGCGAAGGAAGCCGGCACGAGATGTTCGACGAGATTGGTGTAAAGTGTCGCACCTTTCGAGACCCGAACAACCATAATTCGACGGGTGTCCTTGTGGAGATACCGGATATGGCGGCATTCGAAAATTTTATGGCATCCGCCGAAGTAAAGAAAGCGATGGCGGAGGACGGACTGAAAATCGAAAGCATGCGGACTTTGGTCGAGTTCTACCCATAGCTGCATACCGGGCTTGGCGGCAACGCCGCGAAAGCCGCTTAAAAAATTCGGGAGAAGGAGCAAAATATGAAAACAGAAAATATGAAAACAGTTGGAATTATCGGCGGTTCAGGCTTTATCGGGAGTCATATTACGAAGCGGTTTTTAGAGGAAAACTTCAAAGTCAAAGTTTCCTCGACGGACGTTTCAAATCGGAGTAAATACGGTCATCTGCTTGATTTGAAAAATGCCGAAAATCTGGAAATTGTTTCTTTGGATTTGCGGGAAATCGAGACGATAAAGGCGTTTGCCGAAGGCTGCAAAACAATCGTGCATAGCGGCACGCCTTTTCAACTGGATGTTCAAGACCCGCAAACCGAGCTTTTTGAACCGACGGTCAAGGGAACGGAAAACTTTTTGGAGAAATTTATTTCAGCAACCCGATACGCTTGAGCAGATCTTGAAAGCGCGAATCGCCGCGCAAACAATCAACTACCGGCTCAACTTTTAGAAAAGGCAAAAAGCCTGAATGCTCTTTGTAGGCTTGCTCCAGCCGGTCAAACGCTTGGTCAAAATCGCCCAAACCTGCATAAATCATTGCAAAATTGTATGCCGGAACGTAGCGTTCTTTGTCAATGTCTTCCAAACTCGCTAACACTTCCAATGCTTCCGCTCGTTTGTTGGCAACGGCGTAAGCAAATCCTAAATAGGACTCAAATGCTAAACCGCCGCAGGAATATTTTACGGCATTACTCAAGGCAATAATCGCGTCGTTATGTTTGCCTTGCTGCAAATAAGCTAATCCGAGATTGCGATAAGCAAACGTTGAATTTTTGTCCATCTCAAGTGCTTTGTTACATTCATCAATCGCTTTTTCAAAATTGCGGGCAAAATAATAAGCGTAACCGAGACTGACGTGCGCGAACGGCGAAAGCGGGTCAAGCCGCTGCACCTGTCTACATTTTTCAATCGCTTCGTCGTGTCGTCCGACGGCTTTCAGATAAAAACCGTTCATCTGTGAAACAATTTTCTTAGACGATTATTTTGAGGTATTTATCGGAGCGAAAATATTGAAAAAGCTACAGCTAAATTCACTGCGAAAATCCGATACGTCGCAGCAAATCCTGACAGCGCGGGTCGTCGCTGCGAGGGATAAAATCGCCTGTCCGAAACATAATCAAACGAGTCGCGTAAAATTAGCATAATGTTTTTCTATCATTTGTCTGTACGAGCAATTAATTGTTAAAATCAGCACCTAAATAAAAATAACTTAAGGAGTTTTGCAAAAATGAAAAGAATAGACATTATTTGAAATAAGATAATTCCTCAACATTAGTAATATCAATAGTTTGCATTGGTTGTCGAAATGTAACTCGGAGATTGTGCAGACCACAGGCAATCTCCATGACAACATCCGAAATAT
>MWVV01000112.1_pt1 | contig 29044 bp, 24 predicted proteins | sample 1047281 | NCBI WGS metagenome assembly MWVV01 (sample SAMN06349986, study PRJNA376086) | soil metagenome | isolation source: PT-2 sample Antarctic (ecotone) soil | place: Antarctica | collected 2015-01-13 | reverse complement strand
ATGCCAAAACGGTGAATAACAAGCGCGAGTTGTTTGTATTTTTTTTCAAAATCATTGGTCTCTCCTCACAAAAATTTATAAATTAAAAAAAGAACACTCCAATCTCAGTCAAATACTTTTGCATACGAAAAATGTTGAAAGTGGGAGTGAATTGAAGATTGTCAATCAGTTTCAAAATTACTATCTTTCCAAAATTCTGTCAATACAAATTCAATAACGTGAAGTAAAGTTTGGAAAGGTCTGAGACAACAATGTAGTTGTATCTCAGATTTAGAATTTTAACTTTGAAGCGAATTGCAGAGTCCGGGTTGCCAAAAGTTTCAGGCAGTTTACAAATTTAATTTAATTTGATCATGTAATGAAAATAGCTGCTTGAATGTGTTCATCAAACTATTTTCCGCCGGCAATTTTCGTTCAAATTTGATCCTTTTGTGGATCAATTAAATCAAAATAAATTACTCGAACTTGTCAGACAAATGTTTATTTGACTATTCTTCTAATAATGAACTTACCACTGGTTGCAATTATCGGTCGTCCGAATGTCGGGAAATCAACGCTTTTTAATCGCTTGACGGGCAGCCGCAAGTCAATTGTCGGAAATGAACCGGGCATCACGCGCGATAGAATTTACGGCGAAGTCGCTTGGCTTTCGCGGAATTTCGCGCTCGTTGATACGGGTGGGATTGTTCCGGACGATGACGCGATAATTCCTGCAAATATTTTTAAGCAGGCTTCAAACGCGATTGAACAGGCGCAGGCAATTATCTGGGTGGTCGATTCACGCGCCGGAATTACGCCGCTCGACGAAGAGATCGCGGTGCTTTTGAGAAATATCGGAAAGCCGATTTTTATTGCCGCCAACAAAGCCGAATCAAAAAAGGTTGAAGAAGAAGCCGCTGAGTTTTATCAGTTCGGGTTTGAACTAACGCCGATTTCGGCTGAAAACGGCAACGGCGTCGGTGATATGCTCGATGAAATTTACAAAGTTCTGGAATTTGAAGAAGAAACCGAAGAGGCTGAACAGAAAGAAATAAAATTAGCAATTGTCGGTCGTCCGAATGTCGGCAAATCTTCCTTGCTCAATAAAATTCTCGGTGAAGAAAGAGTGATTGTTTCACCGATTGCCGGAACCACGCGCGACGCCATTGACACTGAATTAACTGTCGATGAACAAAAGTTCGTATTGATTGACACCGCCGGGATCCGGCGGAAAGGGAAAACTACCGAAATGTCGGAAATTCTTTCGGTGGTGATGGCGCGTAAGGCTCTGGAAAGAGCGGATGTCGCCATTCTGGTTATCGACGCGGTTGAAGGATTTGCCAATTCCGATGCGACAATTGCCGGTTACGCGCTCGACTCCGGGTGCAGTATCATTATCGCGGTCAACAAATGGGATGCGGTTGAAGAAAAAGAAACCAACACGGCAATCGAATTTGAGCATAATTTGCGCGATCATCTCAAGTTTTTGGACTGGGCGCCGGTGGTCACGATGTCGGCTCTCACCGGTCAGAGAGTTAATAAAATTTTACCGATTGTCGCGCAAGCTAACGAAGCTCGAAACTTGCGAATTACAACTTCAAAGCTCAACGCATTTTTTGAGGAAAGCGTTAATCAGCCGAATATGGGCGGCGGAATGGCACCAGGCAGAGGCGGCAGAGTTCGCCTGCACGTTCAATACATTACGCAATCGGGAATTCGTCCGCCGCTGTTCATTTTATTTACCTCGGGCGGGGGCAAACCGGGACTTCATTTTTCTTACCTGCGCTACATCGAAAACCGCCTGCGTGAAGCATTCGACTTTTTCGCCACGCCGATTCGCGTTAAGGAAAGACACAAAAGCGTGAAGAGTGGTAAACGGTAAGTGGTTAGTGGTAAGTTTTTATGAAGGAAAGTGTTTTGAAGGATAAGTCATATCAATTTGCTTTGCGAATAATTAAACTTTACAAATATATTATTGCTGAAAGAAGGAATATGTTTTGTCAAAGCAGATTTTGCGTTGCGGGACTTCAATCGGCGTGAATATAGAGGAAGCGAATCAAGCGTAATCAAAACTGGATTTTATACACAAACTTTCAATCTCTAAAAAAGAACCGTTTGAAACTGATTATTGGTTAAGACTTTTACTTGACAGCGAATATTTAACAGAGGCACAGGCAAATTTCCTGTTAAACGGTTGTCGAGAATTACAAAAATTATTAACTGCTTCGATTAAAACTGCAAAGGAAAACTTGAAATAAAAAATATCTGAAAACTTACCACTTACCGTTTACAACTTACCACTTAATACGATGGAAATTATTTTACTTCTAATCAGATTAATACTTTTTGGTATTTTTGCGGTTGCGGGAGTCGGAAAACTACTTGATCTGGAAGGCTCGGAGCAAGCCGTGAAAGATTTTGGCGCACCGGAGGAAGTGGCGAAACCTCTTGCCGTCCTTTTGCCCTTAGCGGAAATTATTTTTGCGGTGTGTCTTTTGTTTGTCGAAACTTCGTGGGTCGGCGCAATCGGAGCGCTCGTTTTGCTTTTGACATTTATCGGCGGGATTCTGGTTCAGATGGCAAAGGGCAACGCGCCGGATTGCCACTGTTTTGGCGTAATTCACAGCGAGCCGGTGTCAAAGAAGATTTTGATACGGAATATAATTTTTGCGGTAATGGCTTTTGTTTTGATCCTGAGCGGAAAATATAATCAAGGTTTAAGTTTGTTTGACGCAAGAAATGATAACTTGGAAGGAAATTTTATGTCTCTTATTTTGGGCTTGGCAACCGTTGGACTGCTGGCGGCGGTCGTGTTTTATCTTAAAAAAATATCAGAACAGCAAACGCAGATTATGCGGCGCATCGAGATAATGGAAGTTACCGCTCTGGACAGCAGCGCTGGTGAAATCAAACGTGACGGCGTGACTCAGCCTGCTGCCGGAATTCTAATCGGAACGCCCGCGCCGGAATTTTCTCTGCCTGACATTAATAATGAAATTGTCGCGTCCGGGCAACTTTTCGCGCAGGCAAAACCAACTTTACTCGTTTTTGTCAGTCCGACCTGTGGTCCATGCGCGTCGCTTCTGCCTGAATTTGAGACCTGGCAAACTGAACTACGCGGTAAAATGGAATTTGTTTTTATCAGCAGTGGCAACGCTGAAGATAATTTGAAAAAGTTCGCGGGCGCCAATCTTAAACGGATCCTTCTCCAGAATGATCGTGAAGTCGGGTTGCTTTTTGGCGCGGAATGGACGCCGGCAGCTGTTGTAGTTAATGAAGACGGAACAATTGCCAGTAAGCTAGCGGTAGGCGATCAGCAAATTCGCGGGTTAGTCGAAAAAATCAAAAGCGAGATAGACAACGGCGAAATGCTTTTGATTGCCGCAACAAAGGGCGACGACTCTCAAAACATCAAACTCGGAAAGAATCTACCGGAATTTGCGTTAAGCGATGTTTTTGATAAAACCGTTACTTCACAATCTCTGCTCGGTAAGAAAACTCTGGTCACATTCTGGAGCACAACCTGCGGTTTTTGCGATCAGATGCTTGATGATTTGCGCGACTGGGACAAAACAAAAGGAACGAACGAACCTCACCTGCTTTTGCTTTCCGAAGGCGAACCCGAAAAGCATAAAGCTTATGACTTAAATTCGTCTATCGTTTTAGACACCGGGCGAACAGTTTCCAACAAACTCGGAATGCAGGGGACTCCGTCAGCGGTTTTAATCAACGAAAACGGTAAAATAGTTTCCGAAACAGCAGTGGGCGCCGAGCAGATTTGGACTTTAGTAGGGAAAAGAAAGAAAACGGTTAACCGTTAGCATTTCACAGTTATCGAGTAGTTATAGATTAATTGCTAATTGCTAACTTTTTCACCTTCTAAAATTTTGCAAATATCCATAAATTTATCAGTTTTCTATTTATCCAAAATTATCCAAAAATTTGAAAACTGCTGACTGATAACTATTAACTGGTTATGAATCCAATCGAATGGCAAATAACCGCTCGGGACGGCGCGGCGCGGACGGGAATTTTGCGGACGAGGCGTTCGGAAATTGAAACGCCCGTTTTTATGCCGGTCGGAACGCAGGGGACGATTAAAGGCGTCCGGTTTGAATGGCTTGAAGTGGAGCTCGACGCGCGCGTTATTCTTGGGAACACTTATCATTTATGGCTTCGTCCGGGCGTAGAAGTAATTCGCGCGCTTGGCGGTCTGCACAAATTTTCAACCTGGAATCGCTCCTTTTTGACTGATTCAGGCGGGTTTCAGGTTTTTTCCCTGACCGATCTTCGTAAATTAAATGAAGAAGGTGTTGAATTTCGCTCGCATATTAACGGCGATAAAATGTTTCTTTCACCGGAAATTTCGATGGAGATTCAGGCGGCGCTCGGTTCGGAAATCGTAATGGTGTTTGATGAATGTCCGCCGGGTGACGCCGGAATTGATGTGACGCGAAAAAGTCTGGAGATGACGGCGCGTTGGGCAAAGCGTTCAAAAAATCGTTTTCTTGAATTGCAGAATGAAGGCGCAGACACTGGATTATTAGAAAACACGACGAAAACAAACGGTTTAAGCGGTCAACAGGCATTATTTGGAATCGTGCAGGGCGCGGGACATCTGGATCTGCGGCGCGAAAGCCTTGAAAAAACCGTCGAGATCGGTTTTGACGGTTACGCGATAGGCGGTTTGAGCGTCGGTGAAGAAAAACCCGTGATGTATGAAGTTCTGGAATTTCTCGCGCCGCAAATGCCTGAAAACGCGCCGCGTTATTTAATGGGCGTCGGAACGCCGGAAGATTTGGTGGAAGCCGTTTTTCGCGGCGTCGATATGTTTGACTGCGTGATGCCGACGCGCAACGGGCGGACGGGAAGCGCGTTTGTGTCAAGCGGAAAACTAAATATCCGCAACTCAAAATTCGCCAGAGATTCTGAACCTCTCGACTCTGAATGCCCGTGTTCAGTTTGCCGGAGATATTCCAGAGCATATATCCGGCATCTATACCAAACAAACGAAATGCTCGCGGCAGTTTTGATTTCACACCATAATCTCGCGTTCTTCCTTGACACGATGCGCCAAGTTAGGCAAGCTATCAGGCTTGGAATGTTTACGCAATTCCGGCAAAATTTTATTGCCAAAATCCGCGAAGGTGAAAAAGAATTTAAAGCTTCAGGCGTTTGATAAACCGTCTGCAAATGTATATTATTGTCTTTTTCTTTTCTGCAATATAAACAATGAGTATAATCGCGTTCTTTTTACAGGGTGACGGCGGCGGAAGTAGCATCATTTTTGGGCTTTTGCCCTTTGTCTTTATTTTTGCCATTTTTTACTTTCTGGTAATTATGCCGCAGAAGCGTCAGCAGAAGGAATTGAAAGAGATGATTACGACTCTTAAATCCGGTGACGAAGTGGTCACAAACGGCGGTATTATCGGCAAAATTAGAGAAGTCAGGGATACAAGTTTTATAATTCAAAGCGCCGAGAAATCATTTCTCGAAGTCGCCCAGAGCGCAGTGGTCGGTAGAAAAGAAGAGAAATAGATGGTGATAGCGGTCAGCATCTGGATTTAACCGCAGACCGCTTTTAATATAATGAGAAATACTAATTTATTAATTAGAACAGTAGTTATTGTGATGATTACTCTGGTTGGGCTGTATCTTGTTTTTGGTCCGCACGGTTCAATTACGGCGAACAGTTTTTCGTACGAGGGAATAAAACAAAATCTCGCCAACAACATTAATCTCGGTCTGGATTTGAAGGGCGGCTCGCATCTTGTAATGCGCGTTAAAACAGATGAATATCTCAAAAAGCTGACCGAAAATAATCAAATCGCCGCCGTTACTGCTCTTAAAGACGCGCAGCTTCCTGCTGGAGAATCGTCTTTTATCGCTGACAAAAATAATTATCAAATTACGCTGAACGTCAATGATGCTTCAAAAACACAGGAAGCGCTTGACGCGGTTAAGAAAAAGGTCGATTTTTCAAACTGGACGGAAAGCGTGAATGGCGGCACGATCACGTGGGCGCTTCCCGTACAGGCGCAAGCGAAATTAAAAGAGCAAGCGACTGATCAGGCAATGAAGATCATTGACAGCCGCATCAACTCTTTCGGCGTTAAAGAACCGACTCTTCAGAGACAGGGAAGATCCGATTCAGGACAAATTCTTTTGCAGATGCCTGGCGTTGAAAATCCTGAGCGCGTTAAACAACTCGTTGCCGGAGAATCGCGTCTGGAGCTGATGAAAATCGTCGGTCCGGCAAACCCCGCGCCGGTTCAAACTTATCCGACAGAACAGGCGGCGCTGCAATCAATCGGTGGGGCGGCTACTTCAACTCGTAAAGTTTTAGTTTTCTCAGATCGTGATGAAACGCCCGCTGATGCCAACAAAACAAATCCCCCGGATAAACCGAAGCAATATGTCGTGGTTGAAAACCCGGCAGTCGTTGACGGAAGCGAGCTGCGCGACGCGGCGGCGGTTTCACGCACGGGCAGTACCAGCGATTATCAGATTTCTTTTTCCTTTAAGCCCGGCGGAGCGCAAAAGTTCGGCGATTGGACAGGGAAAAACATCGGTAATTATATGGCGGTCGTTCTAAATAACGAAGTAAAATCAGCCGCTTACATCAAATCGCAAATTTTCGATTCAGGTGAAATTTCAGGCAGATTTTCCAAATCCACGGCTGACGATTTAGCTTTAACATTAAAGTCGGGCGCGTTGCCAGCAGAAATTGAATATCAGGAAGAGCGAACGGTTGGACCGAGTTTAGGCGCCGATTCAATTCGCGCCGGCGTCGCCGCTTCAATCGGGGGCTTGGCTTTCGTTATTTTATTTATGCTGTTTTACTATCGTGGTTCGGGCGTCAATGCCGTTATCGCGCTGGTTTTGAATATGCTCTTGACGATAGCTGCGCTGGTTGTTTTCGGCTCAACACTGACGCTTCCCGGAATTGCCGGTTTAATTTTGGGCATCGGGATGGCGGTTGACTCGAACGTTCTAATTTTCGAACGCATCCGTGAAGAACTGCGGCTGGGGTTTTCTGTGCGCGAATCGGTCAATTTAGGATTTGACCGCGCTTTTCAGACGATTATCGACACCCACGTTACGACAATTATTTCGTCCGTTATTCTTTACGTAACCGGTTCGGGTCCGATCAAAGGATTTGCCGTTACTTTAATTTTAGGGCTTCTGATCAATTTATTTACGGCGGTGTTCGTTTCGCGGACAATCTTCAACTGGCTTCTGAACAGAAACCCGAAATTGCAGAAACTCAGTATTTAATTCAGTGGTAAGTGAGAAATGTATTCGATTTAATATTTACCACTTACCACTTACCACTAAGAAAAATGTTTAATCTCTTTCAAAATATTCATATCGATTGGCTCGGAAAACGACGGATTTTTATCGCTTTTTCTATTTTTATAATGCTGGCAGGTCTTGTGTCGGCGCTTGGTCGACAATTTACGTCCGGTGGAACCGAAGCTTTTAATCTCGGGGTAGATTTTAAGGGCGGTACGGTCGTCACGGCAAAGTTCAAGCAGAAACCGGCGAATAATGATGTTCGCGCCGCGCTCAATCAAGTTGGTGTTGCCGATCCGCAAATTCAGGATTCGACAGATAAGCCGGACGAAATGTTGATAAAAATTCCGCTGATTGAGAACTCGGATGCCGTGCCGATCCAAGTTAATACGCCCGAAAGTGATCAGCAACAGGAAGAAGCAAAAACAGCACAAGTTCAAACCGGACGACAGACGGTAAAAAAAGCGCTCGATACTTTCGGACAGGAAGCCGAAGGAGAAAACACTCTTGACGCTTCGCCGGATGCGGCATACAAAATAATCGGAACTGATTCAGTCGGCGCAGTTGCCGGCTCACAGCTCAGAAATCAAGCGGTTACCGCAACTCTTCTGGGGTTAGTCGGCATTCTGCTTTTTATCGCGTTTCGATACGACTGGACCTACGCCGCCGGCGCGGTTATTGCCGTATTCCATGATGTGCTAATGGTTCTGGCGTTCTTTTCTATTTTTCAATGGGAAATAAATTTGACAGTCATCGCCGCAATTTTAACAATCGTCGGTTTCTCCGTGAACGACTCGATAGTTATTTTTGACCGCGTTCGTGAAAACCTAGCAGTCAATCGTACAGACTCGCTTTTCAAAATCACGAACGATTCAATTAATCAAACGCTTTCACGGACAGTTATTACCGCCGGTTTAGTGCTTTTGTCGGTTTTATCGTTGGTATTGTTCGGCGGCGAGGTACTAAGAAGTTTCTCTCTTGCTTTACTTGTCGGCATTACGTTGGGAATGTACTCAACAATTGCTATCGCTAGTCCGATCGCAATTTGGTGGCAGGATAAGCTCGGCGCTGGAAAAATCAAGTTAGCTGAAGTCAAACGGACCGATAAAATTGCTTCATCAGCGCGCCGCTCGGTTGCCAGAAGACCAATTGCAAGGTAGTTTGCAGAGCTTTTGAAGATTCATTTTAAACGGATTAATTTTCTAAAATCAGTGGCGAAATAATTACCGCATAAAACTTTGAAAATCGAGGGAATATTTCTTGACTTTCTTGGAGCAAGGCTTTAGAATTCAAATCGTTGCTGGTCAATTAAATATTTTGTTTCTGCTTTTTTTCCGTTAGTGAGATTGCTACGGTTCTATTTGTAGTACTTTTGTCTGCCAGACCAGCAAAAGTCTCGATACCTACATTTCATTTATAAAGATTTGAAGTGGAAGAAATTCTACAGTTACAGCAGTTATACCGGGTGTAAACATTATCGAATTTAAAAATTTGATGATTACAACCTGATGTCTAAATTGCATTACCGACAGCAGAAATTAGTCTCTTAACCTTTGACCTATCTTGGCACCGGAGAAAAGGGAGGAAAATTAAAATGTTAGATCAGTTAGTTGAATCAAAAAACAGTACTAAAGAAAACACCAGACGAAGCGGTTTTTTATTTACCACTTTTGTAATAGTGGGTTCAATTTTAATGAGCGCCTGGTTGTATAGTCTTTTCGCGCAGGATTACGGACTTAGTTCCGGTGATCTTGAGCTTTCCGCTTTAGTCGCTCCGGTCCCGGTTGCCGAAGAGGAACCGCCGCCGCCTGAACCTGAAATTGTCAAACCTAAAGATCAACCAAAAGCTGCTCCGAACGTCGATGTCAGAAAAGAGATTATTCAACGAATGGATGAATCTCCAAAAGTGCCCGATCAGCCGAGCGTCGTAAAAAATACGACTCCGCCGCCGGTCAAAGGGATGAAAACAATTGTCGGGTCGGAAAACAAAAATTTTGCCGATTCAGCGCCCGCCAGTTATCGCGGACCTGTCAGCACTGACGGCAAAGGAATCGCCGGGGCAGGCGGAGTTCCGAATGCCGGAAGTGATAAAGGCGGAGCAGCGCCGCCACCGCCACCGCCACCGCCACCGCCGGCACCTAAAAAGGAAGAACCGCCGAAAGTTCCAAAAACTATTTCAGGCGGTGTGGTTAACGGTAAAGCGACCAGCTTACCGAAACCTCCTTATCCGGCAGCCGCGAGAGCCGTTCGCGCCAGTGGCGCCGTCAATGTTTCGGTGAAAATTGATGAAAATGGCAATGTGGTATCCGCGAGCGCTACCAGTGGTCATCCGCTTCTGCGCGCTGCCGCAGTCCAGGCGGCTCGCAGCGCGAAATTCGCGCCGACCCAGCTTTCAGGACAGCCCGTCTCGGTGACAGGTATTATCGTCTATAACTTTGTTCCGTAAATTATGGAGCTAAATGAAATGAGGAGTTGTCAAATGCTCCTCATTTCATTAATATATCCGCTATTATAAAATTTTGATTTCTTTGGAGGAAAAACCATGACTTTTTTAGGAACCGTTTTAGGTTTATTTTTATTGTTTGCCGCAGAGGGCGCACCTTCTTTCGGTATATATGAAATTGCGCAAAGTTTAACAATCCCGGGCTGGGCTGTTATCACTATTCTTTTGTTGATGTCAATTTATATGATTGCCGTCGGAATCGAGCGTTATTTGACTTACAGCAAAGCAAAAGCGCAATCTCGCCAATACGCTCCGAAAGTTGCTCAGGCATTGAAGAACAGCAACATCGACGAAGCAATTAATATCAGTGACAAACACAAAGATTCGCATCTAGCAATGATTGTTTCATCCGGTTTGAAAGAATTTCAGGCGCATCAGGGTAACACAGATATTTCGGGTGATGAAATGGAAGCTTCAAAACGGGCTCTGCAGCGCGCCATCGCTGTTAAAACAGCTGAACTGAAACGCGGTCTGGCAGGTTTGGCAACGGTTGGTTCGACAGCTCCGTTTGTGGGACTATTTGGAACGGTTGTTGGAATTATCGGCGCGTTTAATGCTTTAAGATCAAACGAAACAGCCGGTATCGGCGCGGTTGGCGGTTCAATTGCGGAAGCGCTCGTCGCCACGGCTTTTGGTATCGCGGTAGCGGTTCCCGCTGTTTGGTTGTTTAACTACTTTACAAATAAAGTTACCAGTTTCGGTGTTGAAATGGAAAACTCAGCTTCAGAATTAGTTGACTATTTCATTAAACAAAAAACAAAACAGTTAAATAGCTAGTATTTAATTCTTATTTAGTAAACGGAGAAACTTTATATGTCGATGACAATTGGTGGTGCCGATGAGTATAATTCAGAGATAAACGTAACGCCGATGGTGGATGTGATGCTCGTTTTACTAATTATCTTTATGGTCGTTACGCCTTTGCTCCAACAAGGTGTATCGGTTAATTTGCCCCGCGATATGATTAGTCCTGAGGAAGATGGCGATATTGCAAAGGACACGTCGGTAGTTGTCGCTATTCCTGACAACAGCAATTTCTATATCGGCAAAGATCAATATCCGTTGACCGAGCTCGGAGATAAAATTAAGCGTTTGATGGAAAACAAAACTCCTGACAAGCGGATAGTTTACATCAAGAGCGGTGTCGATGTTGATTACGGCAGAGTAGTTGAAGCGATTGATACGATTCGAAAGCAGGACATAGAAAAAATTGGTTTAGTAGCAGACAGAAAGAAAGGCGGCGCTGAAGCAAAAGCGAACTAGTCTTGGAGCGAGAATTAAGAATATAGATTTGGAGTTAAAAAGTTATGGCAATGTCTTCAGGAGGCTCTTCAGGAGGAGCCACACCAAATATTAATGTAACGCCGTTGATCGATGTTTTGCTGGTGCTTTTGATTATTTTTATGGTCATTACTCCGCTCAAGCCAAGTCGATTTGAAGCAAAAGTTCCAGCAGAGCCAAAGCCGGACGATGTACAGGTAGATCCAAAGCCGAATCCTCTGACTTTAGTAGTAACCGTCAATAAAAGTGATATGAAGCTACTTTTGAACAAAGAGAATGCCGGCGACGTATCTGACGCAAGTTCTTTGACATCTCAACTTGAGGCAATATTTAAGGAACGAGATGCTAACGGCGTATTCCGCGAAGGCACAAACGAAGTTGAAAAAACTGTCTTTATCAAATCGCCCCGTTCAATTAAATATGGCGATGTTGTTAAAGTAATTGATGCTGTCAAATTAGCCAAAGCAGAGCCAATCGGGTTGCAGATTGATGATTTAACCGAATAATTCAGCTTAAAATCGGATACAAAAACTAAAGTCAGGAATCTTTGGTTTTTGTAGTTTTAAGCCTTAAATGGAGTCGAAAAAATGAGATTCTCTCGTGTAGGGACAATTGTATTAATACTAACCACCGTTTTAATCGGAGCCAACTGCTCTTATTACAACCAAATTATCGCCCGCAAAAATCTTGTGGACGGCGGAAAAGCCTATAAAAACAGGAAATTCCAGGAAGCTGAACAACTTTTCCGGGATGCGATCAGCCGTGACCCGAACGGTGACAATATCGAAGGAAGAACGGCTCAGTTATTTTTAGCCCGAACTCTGCACTCTGTTTATATCGGTAATCGTTCGAATACGGCAACTGCGGAAGAAGCTATCGGAGAATACAAAAAAGTATTAGCGAAAGATATTGCAGATAACAGCTCGTTTAAAGCGGTGGCGAATCTTTTGGAAAATCTTGGTAAACAGGACGAATGGCTGAAATGGATTACCGACCGGACAAATGACGAAAAGGTTCCGCCTGAACAGCGCGCTGAAGCTTTAACTTCGCTCGCCGCAAAGCAATACACATGTGCTAATGATATTAGCGATACCGACGCCGTCAAAAAAGAAATTAAAATAGACGGTAAACCAGCTTACCAATTTGTTAAACCAACGAATCCGGCTGATTTTGAACAGCTCAAACAATGTACGCAAAAGGGAATGGAAATCATCGATAGAGCTGTTAAACTTGATTCCAACAGTGATTCAGTGTGGTCTTATAAAGCTAATATGCTGATTCAGCAAATGCGTATTGCTGAAATGGAAGGCAATACCGCATCGAAAGACGCGTTAAAAGCCGAAGCCGAAACAGCGAAAAATAAATTTACTGAGTTGGCTAAAATCAAAAAAGATAAAGCCGACGCTCTGGAAGCTGAACAAAAGGCTAAGGAAGAAGAAGCAAATAAAAATAAAAAATAATTTTTTATTGCGCAATTTACAGAAGGTGTTACCCAATAATTGAAATATTATTGGGTAACACTTTTTAATTTTAGTTAAAACTATGAACTTTTGAAGTAAGACTTCAAAATAACACAAATATCTTGCTAAATTTAACTGTGTATAATAAGTTTTGGCTCTAGTGTAGCAAAGCTATTTAACTATTCTGCTAAGTTAAGTTTTTAGAAAGATTTCGCGTCACAAAAAAAGCGCCGAAATTTCAACCCTTAAAAGCTGTTTTTTGTCACATTTGTTTCTGCTGTAAATTCAACGTTTCGTGGCAAAAGACAAGCAATAAAGAAGCGTCTTTAAAGACCTTTGATAGATTAGAGCCTAAGTTTTTTGTAACAAATAAAATTTATATAACATTTTAATTTATGATTCGCATCGAAGATGTCATTCAAAAAGTAGAAAATAATCGCCCGGAATCGAATATAGATTTGATACGGCGAGCGTATATGTTTTCCGCTTTGCATCATCGCGGACAAAAACGCGCTTCGGGTGAGCCATATCTGGTGCATCCTTTGGCAGTTGCTAACATTTTAGCCGAAATGCGGCTTGATGAAACAAGCGTTTCGACAGGACTTTTGCACGACGTTGTGGAAGATACTCTGGTTGATCTTGAAACAATTCGTTCGTATTTTGGCGATGAAATAACGCGCCTTGTTGATGGTTTAACAAAAATCGCGCACATCAGCAATTTATCCAAAGAAGAACAACAGGCTGAAAATGTTCGCAAGATGGTTTTGGCGATGATCACCGACGTTCGCGTCGTGCTGATTAAATTGGCTGATCGCCTGCACAATATGCGAACAATGCAGTTCTTGAAACCTGAAAAACGCGCTCGCATTTCGCAGGAAACTTTAGATATTTACGCGCCAATCGCGCATCGTCTGGGAATGGGGAAAGTTCGCAGCGAGCTTGAAGATTTGTCATTTCAAAATCTTTACCCGCAGGAATATAAAAAACTTGCCGGTGAGGTTGACGCGCGGCGCCCTGAACTGGAAGCGACACTCGACGAAATTACACGAATTATCAGAGAGCGTTTGAGTGAAAACGACGTGCCGTTTGTCGAAATACAAGGACGAGTCAAACGTCTTTTTTCTCTTTGGAAAAAGCTTAAAAAGCAAAAAATTAATATTGATCAGGTTTACGATTTAATTGCCGCTCGAATAATAACTACCAACGAAAAGAAGAATTGTTATGTCGCTTTAAGCGTCGTCCACGACATCTGGACGCCCGTGCCGGAGCGCTTCAAAGACTGGATTGCCATCCCGCGCGATAACCTGTATCAATCGCTGCACACTTCAGTTATTGGAGAAAACGGGCAATCCTTTGAAGTCCAGATTCGCACTCAGGAAATGCACCAAACGGCGGAAGAGGGGGTTGCAGCGCACTGGAAGTATAAGGAAAGCAAACTCGGCAAACGTGATGACGATGAGAGCCTCGACGAATTGCGAAAAACTGTCGAAAAACTGCTGCTTCCATTAGTTGAAAATTCCACGGGAGCCGAAGATTCCGCAGATTTTATTGAATCCTTGAAGCTTGATCTTTACCCGAAAGATGTATATGCGTTTACGCCTTTGGGCAAGGTCATCCAATTGCAGAAAGGAGCGACGCCGATTGATTTCGCCTACGCCATTCATACGCAAGTTGGCGACACATGCACGGGGGCAAAAATAAAGGGTCGGATTGTTCCGCTCAAAACTGAACTGCAAAACGGCGATATCGTCGAAATATTAACATCTCCAAATTCAAAACCTACGCGCGATTGGCTAAACAGCGTGGTCACGTCAAGGGCTAAAACCCGCATTCGCCACTGGATTTCCGAACAACAACGCGCCGAATCAATCGACATCGGGCGCAAACTGCTCGAAAAGGAGCTAAACAAGTTTCGAATTTCACCGAAGAAACTGCTTAATAATGAAAGTGAAATGAAGCGCATTGCCAATGAATATGGGTTGGGCAGAACGGAAGATTTGCTTGCCTCGATGGGTTACGGCAAAACTCTGCCGCGCAATGTTTTAGCGAAGTTTTTAGACGCTGAACAATTCGCCGCGCTCGATCCGGAAAAAAAGGCGGAGACGCGTATTCAGAGCGGGGTGAAAGCCGTCAAAAAATTTATCGGCATTGGCGACGCCGCGATTATTGTCAAAGGAGTGGATAACTTACTGACAACGCGCGCCCGTTGCTGCAACCCTTTAAGCGGAGAAGCCATAATCGGTTATATTTCCCTTGGCAAAGGCATTGTCGTTCACAACAAAAACTGCAGAAATGTTGCCCAGTTGATGGTCAACCGTGAACGGATTGTCGAAGTTGAATGGGCAAAAAATGATTCTAAGCATATTCAGACAGTTCGCCTTTTGGCGACCACTGAAAACAGAACAGGAATGCTGGCGGGCATTACCAACGCTATTGCCGATATTAAAACCGGCATTCGTGACGCCCGCGCCAGCGTTTCAAAAGACGACAAAGGAATGATCGAAATTACTATCGAAGTGTTTGATAAAAAGCATCTCGACAAAGTTGTCAGTTCCGTCGAACGGGTTTCGGGCGTTATTGCGGTCGAACGGCTTAATTTTTAACAAATCGAATTTCTGCCTCCAAATTTCGAAAAGATTAATCAACTAAAAATCAGTTTGTGAAATTTGGAATTTGGATTTTTGTCTTATATCTGCTAGAATTCGCCTTTTGCTCAAATAATAAAATACTGGAAGGCAATAGTATCTGTGAAAGAAACAATTTCAACTGAAAACGCGCCGAGTGCTATCGGACCATACTCGCAAGCCGTCAAAGTCGGCAATATGGTTTATTGTTCCGGGCAAATTCCGATTGATCCGGCGACGGGTGAATTTAATTCACAAAATGTGACTGAACAAACCAGGCAGGTTTTAGAGAATTTGAGCGCGGTGCTCAGGGCGGCGGGAACTGATTTAGACAATGTTGTCAAAACCACCGTTTTTTTGGTTGATATGAATGAATTCGCACAGATGAACGAAGTTTACGCGGAATTTTTCGGTGAAAATAAACCGGCGCGGGCGACTGTGCAAGCCGCCCGTCTGCCGCGCGATACACGTGTTGAAATCGACTGTATCGCAGTAGTTTAGCTGTTGTTCTTCGTGGAATAATAGGCGAGCAGAATAATGGTTTTTGCGGTTCGAGATTAAAACAAAACGCCAAACGCGATGAAGAAAATCGCGCGTTTGGCAACTAAGTTATTAAGTTTTGTTTCAAATAAAATTACGCCGCTTTGACAATTTTGCCGGATTTAATACAACGGGTGCATACCTTCTGCCGATCGCTCGCGCCGTTGGCAAGTCGGACTCGAACGGGCTGCAGATTCGGATTAAATCGGCGACGAGTTTTGTTATTAGCGTGTGAAACATTATTTCCGAATTGCGGACCTTTTCCGCAGACATCGCATCTTTTAGCCATAGTATTTGCCTCCAAAATATAAAAACGGGGTAATATAAAAAAAGAGTTTTTTGAGAAACTCAAAAACAAGATTTATATCAAATAAGTTTAACTTAAGTCAAGTAATAAAAGACACAGTTAATTTAAGAGGAGTAAAAGCCATAGTGCAGAAACCTAATTTCAAGATTTTTACGATTGCTTTTTTTGCAATTTTTAGCGTTATCTTTTCAAGTTGTTCAAGTATCGCAAGCACCGGTAATTCATCGACCGCCGGCGGAGCACAGTCAAATGAAACCGCTGCCACTGTCAATGGAAAAGCGATTAAACTCGAAGAAGTCGAACGCGCCGTAAAACAACAGGCGCAGGGTCAGGAGTCAAAACTTTCGCCGCTCGAACTCGCGCAATTGCGGCTTCAGGCACTGGAAAGCTTAATTCAGCAGGAAGTAATGTTCCAAAAAGCGGAAAAAGAAACAACCGTCCCAAAAGAAGATGAGGTGACGCTGGAACTTAACAAACAAAAAACTTCAAGCGGAATGTCGGCAGAAGAATTTGACAAGCACTTAAAGGAAGCGGGCGAAACGGATGCTTCCCTGCGCGAAAGAATTAAGAAAAGTCTGGCAATCAAAACTCTGATTGATAAAATTACCGGCAAAATTGAACCGCCGAAAGATAGAGAAATTGAAGATTTTTACAACGGAAACCCGCAGGCGTTTGTCAAGAAAAAAGGCGTCAAACTGGCGGCAATTGTTGTTGATCCGGCAAATAATGGTGAAGGCGATACTACGACAACCGAAGTTGACGCGGTTCGGGTCGGAAACGAAATTATCGGTCAGTTAAGACAGGGCGTTGATTTTGCCACTGTCGCGCGTGAAAAAAGCGAAGACCAGAGCCGTCTGCAGGGCGGTGATTTAGGTTATATTTCCGAAGAAGAAATGAGACAGAGCTTTCCTCCGCAACTGGTCGCCGCTTTGATGGATCCAAAAACTTCGATTGGACAAATTTTGCCGACGCCTTTCCAAGGTAAGTTTTATATTTTTAAACTACAGGAAAGAAGTGACAAGGACGAAAATCTGACGCTCGAAAGTCCCGGAATTCGCGGTCAAGTGACAGATTCTTTAATCAATGCCCGCAAACAATTACTCGCCGCTTCCTATCAGGCAATGGCAATGAACGAAGCGAAGATTGAAAATTTTCTGGCAAAAAAAGTCGTTGAAAATCCAAACGAGTTGAGCGGCGCCCGTCCGGCAGGAGCTGACGCGTCGGCGGCGAACACGAATACAAATACCACAAATACAGACCCTGGAAATACAAGCAAAAGTAATTTGAATGCGAATTCAAGTAGCAATTCAAACGCCAATGCCAAAACCGCGGCAAAACCTGCGGCAAGCGCGAGCGCCAATAGTAGATAGTTCATAGGGTAAAAATAAGAAGCGCAGCGAGCGACAAGGTTTGTCGCTCGCTGCTTTTTTGAGATCAAAGAAATGTTATTTAGATTAGCGGATGTTTATAAATCCTACGGCGGCAAAGAAATTTTGCGCGGCGTTTCGTTTCAGGTCAATCCGGATGAAAAAATCGGTTTGGTTGGACGAAACGGCGCGGGTAAAACGACAGTTTTTCGCTTGATTACAGGTGAAGAAGGAGCGGATTCAGGCGAAGTTTTGAAGACCAACAACTTAAATATCGGTTTGCTCGAGCAGCACGTCGATTTTACGGAAAACGAAACTGTTCACACCGCCGCGCTTTCAGCATTTCAGAGGCTGCACGACATCGAAGCCGAAATGCGCATTTTGGAAATGAAAATGGTCGAGGACGCGAAAGAAGAAGTTCTCGAAAAGTATTCTGAACTGCAGACGGAATTTGAACACGCCGACGGCTTTACATATACCGCCAGGGCGGAAGCGATTCTTTTAGGTCTCGGTTTTAGTAAGGAAAGATGGAATCTGGAAACAAAAAATCTGTCGGGCGGACAAAAAAATCGTCTGGGAATGGCGCGTCTGCTTTTGTCGAATCCGGGTATTTTGCTGCTTGACGAACCAACTAATCACCTCGATGTAAGCGCGGTTGAGTGGCTTGAAAATTTTTTGCAAACGTACGAAAAATCTTACGTCATCATCAGCCACGACCGCTATTTTCTCGACCGAACGTGTCGCAAGGTAATCGAAATCGAGCAGGGAAAAGCTTTTTCCTATGTCGGAAATTACTCGGCGTTTCTGATTGAAAGAGAATTGCGGCGCGAACAGCAGCAGCGTGAATTTGAAAATCAGCAATCCTATATTAATAAAACAGAAGAATTTATCAGAAAAAACCTCGCCGGGCAAAAAACCAAACAAGCCAAATCTAGACGAACAATGCTTGAGAAAATAGACCGCATCGAGGCGATTGCGGCAGATCGTTCGAGCGGAAATTTTCAACTGAAAAATGTCGAACGTGCCGGAATAAATGTTTTAATGGTTGAGGATTTGGCGATTGGCTACGGCGATAAGTTTTTAGCGACAGATGTAAACTTCACGCTTCACCGCGGGGAATGTCTGGGGATTATAGGTGGCAACGGCACGGGCAAAACGACGTTTCTGAGAACAATTCTCGGACACCAGAGAGAGCTCGACGGCAAAATAATGTGGGGACCGAAAACGGCAATTGGGTATTATTCGCAGCAATTAGAGGATTTAGACGAGCGTAACGAAATAATCGTTGAATTGCGACGAGTCGCGCCGCTCGCGGAAAATGGAGCGCTGCGTTCTTTTTTAGCCAGATTTTTGTTTGTCGGCGAAGATGTTTTTAAGCTTGTCGCGGATTTGTCAGGCGGCGAAAAGGGAAGGCTCGCGCTGGCGAAACTTATTTTTTCAAACGTCAATGTTTTAATTTTGGACGAGCCGACTAATCATCTCGACATTCCTTCACGCGAAGCCCTTGAAAGCGCTCTGGAATCTTATCCGGGAACAATTTTAACGGTCAGTCACGACCGGTTTTTTCTCGACCAGGTTTCGACACAGATTTTATCTTTTGAAGAAAATTTGAAGGTGGAAATCTTTAACGGCAATTATACGGATTTTCACGATTGGAAGCTTAAAAAAGTCGAAAGCCGCGAATCCAAAGTTGAAGGAAAATCTGAAATTATCAATCAGCCCGAAAAAGCGCGAAACGAACAATCTAATCGAAGTAAAAACGAACTTCAAAAGATTAAACAAAGATTTGGAAAAGTCGAATCTGAAATAACTTCTGCCGAAGAGAGTCTGGCGAAAATCACCGCCCAAATGAATGATTCAAAAATTATCGCCGACCAGAAAAAATTTCAGGAATTGACAAAAAATTATCAAAAACTTGAAAAGCAAATCCAAAATCTATACGCCGAATGGGAAGAATTATCGGAGTTGACCGCCGCGACGGGAACCGTATAAAATACCCGTTCGAATTTGAAATTTACTATCAAATAATTATTGCTACTCCATCCGGTAATTTGGCGCCTCTTTCGTAATAATCACGTCGTGAACGTGTGATTCGCGCAAACCGGCAGTTGTTATACGGATAAAGCGAGCGTTTTTGTGTAATTCGGCAATGTTCCTGCAACCCGTGTAACCCATACCCGAACGAAGTCCGCCGACGAGCTGCGTTACCATATCAGCCAGAGTTCCTTTGTAAGCGACGCGCCCTTCGATGCCTTCAGGCACATATTTTGAATCGGAAACCGTCCCCTCCTGAGCGTACCTATCGCTGGAACCCTGTTTCATTGCGCCGATTGAACCCATTCCGCGATAAGTTTTAAAGGATCGTCCCTGATACAAAATAACTTCTCCCGGCGCCTCTTCGGTTCCGGCGAACAGCGAACCGATCATTACCGAGTCCGCACCGGCGGCAATCGCTTTCGCCACGTCGCCGGAAAATTTTACGCCACCGTCGGCGATAATCGGCACATCCGATCCTTGCGCGGCAGCGACGCAATCAACAATCGCCGTAATCTGCGGAACGCCTGCGCCAGTGACGATTCGTGTAGTGCAAATACTCCCGGGTCCAATTCCTATCTTCACTGCGTCAACGCCCGCGTCAATCAGGGCTTTTGTGGCTTCACCGGTGGCGACGTTGCCGGCGATGACTTCGACGCCGGAAAAGCTTTGTTTGATTTTTCTGACTGCATCGATGACGCGCGAGCTATGTCCGTGCGCGGTGTCAACGACTATTGCATCGACGCGTGATTCGATCAGAGCGGCAGCGCGTTCAAGGAAATCTCCGGTTGCTCCGATGGCGGCGGCGACGCGCAATCTGCCTAATTCATCTTTCGCGGCGTTCGGATATTTAATCGCTTTTTGAATGTCTTTGACCGTGATTAACCCTTTGAGAAGTCCGTTATCATCGACGACGAGGAGTTTTTCGATGCGGTGTTTCTGAAGTTTTGCTTTTGCCTGTTCGAGCGTGGTGCCGATCGGGACGGTTACCAAAGGCTGTTTGGTCATCACGTCCGAAACAGGCAGTTCAAAACGGGTTTCAAAACGCAAATCGCGGTTTGTAATAATGCCTACCAGCAGACCGTTTTCATCCACTACCGGAACGCCGCTGATTTTGAAACGCTCCATCACGTTCAAGGCTTCATCAACCGGGCGATCATTTCTAATTGTGACCGGATTGACGATCATCCCCGATTCGCTGCGCTTTACTTTATCGACTTCTTCGGCTTGTTGCTTAACCGAAAAATTTTTGTGAATAACGCCGATTCCGCCCTGCTGGGCTAGCGCGATGGCAAGCAAGGCTTCGGTAACGGTGTCCATCGCGCTTGAGCAAAGCGGAATATTTAATTTGATGTTGCGGGAAAAAAGCGTCGAGGTATCAGTTTCACCCGGCAGAACGTCCGAGTAAGCCGGCACCAGCAAAACATCTTCAAAAGTTAAACCTTCTTTTACTTCTTCGATCTTCATAAATTTAAAAAATTGCGTCAAAGTTTTTGAGTTTCAATAAAGCCATATGATTCGCAGCAAAAAAACGAACCGAGTCAAACGTACGAAAAAGCCCGCATTTCGGCGGGCGCAAAAAGTTTTAAATAATTAAAAAATTCTTAAATTTTAACTTATAAAAAAGCCACATTAAAATTTTATCTTGGCTGCGGAGCCGAATCTGCGGTATTCACGCTGGCGAATCTTATCGCGCCCGTTTCCCAGATCTGCCGAAGATTTTCATTTCTTATTTCCAGCAAAATTGCTTTTCGCAGCGCGTTAGCCGGTGCGGAAGGCAAACTTATGGGCTTGCCATTAATCGTCATCTGAATATTTTGCGCCTGGCTTTTTGAATAGCTGAGAAGAAGGTTTTGTTTCGGTTCGAATAAAAGCGGTTTTTCAGGCGTGATTAAACCGTACCCTTTCTTGCCGTCGAAATTTGATGTAACTGAGATTGGCGCCTGCAAAGCCCTAAATTCAATTTTCGTTTCGCCAAGCACGGGCGCGTCATTTACTAAAATTTCAGCATTATTTACAGCTGGGTTTGTCAGCGAATTTGTCCCGTTTGAGTTCACGTTCGAATTTGTCGAACTACTTGAAAGTGTTTGGTTTTCGGGAAGATATTTAAGTAGAAATAAAATCCCGACAGTGGTTAAACCAAGAATAACCGCCGCCACTACAATAGTCGGCAGGAGCGATTTACCCTGGTTATTAAGCAAAACTTCGGGGCGGTAAGATTTTATTTCTTCTTCCGCGTTAATATTTTGCACGCCAATTAAATTGACGTAATCCTGCAGAGCTTCCTGCGGGTCAACTCCGACAAATTTAGCATACGATTTGACAAAACCTTTGTTAAAAATACCGCCGGGCAGCGTTCGGTAGTCATCGTTTTCAATGCATTCAATATAAAGCGCGGAGATTCGCGTCTGGTCAGCTACCTCGCGGATAGAAATGCCTTGAGCTTCACGTGACTGCCGCAATTTTTCGCCGAGAGTTTGAGACATTTTGTCCTTAAATTACCGTTTCTTCACAACTTAAAACCGAAAGCGTTTATAAAATTGAAATATATCTTTGTTAAAGAGTGTCTGTCAATTGTTTCGCCCGATTTTGTTTTTTGCTCGCGCTTGATTATTGCAAGTTCGGCGTGATACTTTTAGCTTTTATTTACATCTTGTAGTAAAACTTTACAAACAGTCTTAAAAAGCGAGGAACGGATAATGTCTCTTGAAGCACTCGGAATGGTTGAAACCAAAGGTTTTGTCGGCGCGGTCGAAGCGGCGGACGCGATGGTCAAAGCTGCCAATGTTGATTTGATCGGAAAGGAATATATCGGCGCGGGATATGTGACGGTTTTCGTTCGCGGTGATGTCGGCGCGGTCAAAGCGGCGACTGACGCGGGCGCGGCGGCGGCGCGAAGGGTCGGTGAACTTATTAGCGTTCACGTCATCCCGCGTCCGCACGGCGAAGTCGAAAGAGTTTTGCCAAAAGGCGTCGGCTACAGTCCCGATGAAAAAGCTCTGCAGGGCGGTGACGGCGCCCGCGGACAACTCGGCGCGGGAAGTGCTAATAGTTCAATCCAGACGGACGAGCGAACCAAATCAAAAACCAAATAATTCCAAATTTCAGCTTTCAAACTTAAACAAGTAGATAATTTCAAATTAAAATTTGATGGCTGCGACTTGAAATCCAGACGATGTCCGAACCCAATAATCTAATTTCACAGGAAGAAGCGCAAAATGCCGTCGAAGCCGCGCATTTGGCTTTTCAGACGCTTCTGCGGTTTGACCAGACACGGATTGATCGTGTTTGCGAAGCGATGTCGCAGGCGGCTTTGCGCGAATCAGAGCGTCTCGGACAGATGGCGTGTGAAGAAACTGGTTTTGGAAAATCTTCAGATAAACGAGAGAAAAACCGTTTCGCCGCGGAGGATGTGTGGAATTATTTCCGCTCGATGAAAACAGTCGGTGTGATCAGGGAAACGGCTGAAATAGTCGAAATTGCCAGTCCACGCGGAGTTGTCGCCGCAATTATTCCTTCAACCAACCCAACTTCGACGACAATTTTTAAAATCATTATCGCCATCAAATCCGGCAACCCAATCGTTTTATCGCCACACCCTTCCGCCGTTCGGTGTATTGCCGAAACCGCTCGGATTATGCGCGCCGCCGCCGCCGCCGAAGGCTTGCCGCCGGACGCCATTGGTTGTTTATCAAATGCGACGATTGAAGGCACGGAAACTTTGATGAAGCACAAAAAAACGGCGGTGATTTTGGCGACCGGCGGAATCGGGCTTGTTCGCGCGGCTTATTCTTCGGGCAAACCGGCTTTTGGCGTCGGACCGGGAAATGTTCCGGTATTTATTGAGCGCTCCGCCAACATTGAAAAAGCCGTTGCTGATATTTTGACAAGCACCTGTTTCGACAACGGAACAATTTGCGCTTCCGAGCAATCCGTCGTTGTTGACGCGCCTTGTGAAATGGCTGTTCGCGAACAATTCAAAGCGCGGGGCGGACATTTTTTATCGGCGGAGGAAGCCGAAAAGGTTGGGCAGATTCTTTTGACCGAGCAGCGAACTTTGAATCCGAAAATCGTCGGTAAATCAGCCGAATATATTGCGAATCTGGCAGGAATCAGCGTCCCGAACGGAACACGCTGCTTGCTTGCGGACTGCGGCGGAGTCGGGCGCGATTTCCCCTGGTCAATCGAAAAATTATCGCCGACGCTGGCTTTTTTTGTCGCCGACGGAGTTGAAAACGGCGCGCAAAAATGTCTGCAAATTTTGCAGTTCGGCGGAATGGGACACACCGCCGGAATGCACACCGCGTCACGCGAAGCCGCCGTTCGCTTCGGGTTGCAGATGCCGGCTTCGCGCATTATTATCAACTCACCGACGACGCACGGCGCGATTGGTTTTTCAACCGCGCTCGCGCCTTCGATGACACTCGGCTGCGGTTCCTGGGGCGGAAACGTCACTTCCGATAATGTCTCACCGATTCATCTGATGGACATCAAACGGGTCGCTTTTGAGACAAATACAGTTCAAGATTCAAAGTTCAAAGTTCAAAATCAACAGGAAATTAGTCGATCACCGGTGTTCAGTGGACAGAATCAGGAAAAATTACAGGTTTCAGCACCGCAATCAATGAAGCGTGAAGAAATCGCGGCGATTGTTGATAAATTTTTACGCGAAAAAATCGGAGAATCACAAATTGAAGAAATTAACATAGATTCACTGACGGAAATTCACAATCCAAAATCCGAAATCCAAAATCCAGATGGTCCGGTTAAAACAATCATTCACGAATTAAAAACAGAAAATTTCGTAAATGGCGCGCAATCTAAAGCTGTGGATTTTGTCAGCGAAGAAGACGTGAAGCGGGCGGTGGAAATGGGCGAGAAAATTTATGTGACGGCGAAAACCATCATTACGCCTTCTGCGAGAGATTTGGGTGAAGAAAAGGAATTGTTTACTCAAATATAAAAAACGGAAAATAGAATCAGCTGGCTGAAGAATATCTAATTGTTTTTAATTATTCGCCCGCGAAAATTATTTACTTAAAAAATGGCGAAGGTTTTGGTCGATAATTCAGTTTGTGACGTCTGCCGCGCGGACATTCGCCCGAACGCGCTTTTTTGCTATAGCTGCGGCGCTGCCGTCGGCTCGAAAGTTGAAACGAGTAATAAAAACGGAATCTCAAAAAAAGCCGATTTTTTTATTGATATAATTTCCGAAGACAAAGGGGCGAAAAATATCGCGCCGAAAAATATTGAATCGAATAAGGCGAATCTTCCGGCTGCAAAGGTTTCGGATAAAGAAATAACTAAGAATTCGCTCCCGAATGCGGACGCACAGGAAAAAACTAAGTTAAGATCAGCTGCCGCTTTGCGCCGCAAATCCAGAATAATCGCACCGAAAAAAGTCGAAATTAGCTGGGTAGAAACAGAGAATGCCGCGAATACGTGGTTTATCCTAGCGGCACTCGTTTTGACTGCGTTTGCCCTCGGCATTGTGTTTTTAGCGCTGCGAATAAGGTGAAAATTACTAGTATAAGAAATTAAATTGAGACGACAAAAATATTATGGAAGCACTCGGAATGGTTGAATGTATGGGACTGGTGGCGATGATCGAGGCGGCGGACGCGATGGTAAAGTCTGCCAATGTGACGCTCGTCGGTTACGAAAAAATTGACGCGGGACTCGTGACGGCGATTGTACGCGGAGAAGTCGGGGCGGTCAAAGCAGCAGTTGACGTGGGCGCCGCCGCCGGAAGGCGCGTTGGAACCGTTGTTGCCGTCCACATTATTCCGCGTCCGCATTCAGAAGTTGAAGAAGGAATCTCCGTCATCAAAACCGGCGAAACCACGCGCAAGAAAATTTCAGGCTCAGTTAGGTAAAGTCTAAAAGTAAAAAAGTAAAAAAGGCTAAAAGTAAGAAATTATCTTACTTTTAGCCTTTTTTACTTTCTTCAGCTTAAAACTTTTTCACTTCTCGACTTTATAGTCCTTTAGGTTTTTGATTAGGATTTTGAAGACTGGGCTTGGCGCCTTCGCTCGGGGCGCGAGTGATGCCGGTGCGGGTGATAGCGATTCGTTTTTCCTTTTTTGGTCCGTCGGCAACGACAACTTTGATGTTTTTGAAACCAGTCGTTTGCACCGTGTTTGTTGGGCTGTAGCCAATCGAATACTGTGTGCGAAGTTCACTGGAGATATTTTGAGCGATGCTGTTGAGTTCGCCCACATCATTTGGAAAATATACTTTGCCGCCGGTTTCAGTAGCTAATCTTTCGAGAAAGGCTTTGGCTTTGCCCTGTGGACTTTTGCCGATAAACCCGCCTTCCTTGCTGAGTTCGTTGATAAATCCAATCGCGTAAATCTGCACGTCAGATTCACGAAGCAGTTCATAAAGCTGCTGTTCCTTATAAAAACTGTCGCGATCCTCGCCGTCGGAAACTAAAATCAAAGCGCGCCGTTTTTTGTCGTTTGGACCGCGCTTTTTTTCGTAACTATCAACTTTTTCCGCCGCCAGATAAATCGCGTCAATAATCGCGGTTTGTCCGCCTTCAACAAAAAGATTTTCGAGTGCGTCGTTGATGTCAGTTTTATTACTGGTAAAATCCTGCGTAACTTCAATTTTATCGGAACTGACAAAGCGAATCACGCTTGTTTCATCATCAACGCGGTTTGTGCCGACAATTATTTTACTGGCTTCGATAACTTTTTCCAGCTGAAAACGCAGAGAGCCGGAGTTGTCGATAACCAAAGCGTAGTTGGTTGGAACTTCTGATCTGGAGAAAAACTCAATCGGCTGCAAAATATTGTCTTCATAAATTTTAAAGTCGTTTTGCGTCAAAGTATTTATCGGTCTATTTGTTCGATCAATAACGCGAACGTTTAAGTTGACAAGTTCGGTATCAACTTTAATAACACCGCCGTCATCTTCTTCGGCGATTGGCGTAGCGGTTGGCGAAGCCGTCGGTTTTGGAGAAACGGTTGGCGCGGGCGTTGGTGATTTTTGAACTTTTGGGCTTGAAGCCGTGGTCGTTTGGGCTTTGGAAATTGTAGAATTATAAAAAGCCGAAATTACAGCTATGCAAAAAACGATTGATAAAAATTTAAGTTTTGTAAGTGTCATCTTTCTCCGAATTGATTAAATAAAATCTAACGATAGTTCGCGCTCGGTGAAGCATAGTAACCTTCACGACCGCGAACTGTTAGACGCGGAAGACCGCGCGGAGGTTTGACCTTTGTTTTAACTTTATGCCATTTTCCGTCGGGTTCAAATCCTTTTGGAGTATAGCCGATTGAATATTGATGACGAAGCTCAAGCGCGATTCGTTCAAAAATTTCGTCCATTTCAATGTCAGTCTGCGGATAAAATGATTTTCCGCCGGTCACCGAAGCGATTTCGTCGAGATAAGCCTGTCCCTGCATTCCGATCATACTGGAGGAATCCGACCCGTCCTGAATTCCAACCGCGTAAATCGACACGTCCGATTCTTTCATCAGGCGGCGCACTTCACCAAAATTATAGCGCGAGGCGTTGTCCTGCCCGTCGCTGATAATCAGCATCGCTTTTTTCTGATGAGTTCCGCGCGAAACCTTTTCGGCTCCCAGATAAACCGCGTCGTAAAGCGCTGTGTTTTGTTTCGGCTGCACAAGCGTGAGTTTACGAAGAACCGCGTCGCCGTCGCGCGTACGGTCAAGCAGAAGCTGTGCACGGTTATTAAAAGCGATTAGAAAATATTCGTCAGACGGATGGCTGGTATTGATAAAACGCTCCAGAGCTCTGCGCGCCTTACCGATTTTTTCGCTGCTCATCGAACCGGAAACATCGAACAAAATACCGACAGAAATCGGCGCGTCCGTATCGCTGAAAAACGTGATTTCCTGTTCTTCATTATTATCAAGAATCGAAAACGCCTTTTGTGTTAGTCCCGAAACATAACGTCCATACAAATCGGTGACAGTCAGTGTTAAGGTAACAAGATCAGTTTTAACCGAAATTTTGCCATCCTCAACTTCTTCAACCGGAGGCACAGGCGTCGGAGTCATCTGCGGAGTCTGCGCGAAAGCTTCAAATGTCCCGAGCATGAAAATTAAAAGTAACAAACTCCACCGATGCGCGGCGCACAAGCGGCTGACATTTTTTGGTTTCTTCACAGCCATTTTTTTCTACCTCTCTACCAAACCATTTTGACTCTTATTGTATGTAACGATGTTTCTTTGTGCAAGATATTTTTTTGATGTCGCTCTGCTTAAAATCGTTGTGTGAACAAATTGTTTGCGCAAAGCGGATTTATGTGCAACCTTTGCTCCCTAAATTCGTGTTAACATTCAATATGGATTCAATATTTAAGATTCAAATTTGAAAATTGCATCTTAAGTCTTAAATGTTGAATCATAAAATCTTGAATTTAGAAATCTGAATAAACCCAGAATTGAAGAATGGCTGAATTTATTTGTCGCCTGGGAACGTCGACCGGCGAAATTTTAACCAGAATTGTTGAAGCGTCCGCTCCAAGTGAAGCAAAAACCCGTCTTGAAAGCGAAGGCTACCGCGTGTTTAAGGTGACTTCGGCGGAGAAAGGTTTGTCGGCAATGATGCGTGGCGGCGAGAGCAAGAAAAACCGCGTCAAACAAGGCGATTTTTTGCTTTTTAATCAACAACTCTCAGCGCTTCTGCGTGCCGGTATTCCGATTCTGCAATCAATCAGCTTACTTAAAAATCGTTCCGGCTCGTCAACTCTCCGCGCGCTCCTCGTTGATGTCGAAGAAAAAATTACAACGGGCGTTCCTTTGTCCGAAGCCTTCGAAGCGCAGGGAACTTTTCCGAAAATTTATACGGCTTCGATTTTAGCCGGGGAAAAAAGCGGCGCCCTCGATGAAGTTCTGACGAGATACGTCGAATATTCAAAACGCAACGTCGCCGTCGCCCGAAAACTTCGCGGCGCAATCGCGTATCCGGCATTTCTTCTGCTGGCAGCTTCGTTTATGGTCGCGTTTCTCACCCTCTACATCGTGCCGCGAATGTCCGATTTATTTAAGAATCTCAATACAAATAAAGGTTTGCCGACGATCACGGTCGTTGTTTTAACTTTTTCTAATTTTATCGCGGGGAATATCTGGTGGCTTCTCCCGCTTATCCTTGTTCTCGGTTTCGCTTTTTACATCTGGCTCAAATCGCCGAGCGGTAAACTTATCTTCCACAAATTTTTGTTAAAGCTACCGATTGGCGGAAATCTGATCAAACAGATGACCACGGCGCAGCTGACGCGTTCGCTTTCGACTTTGCTCGCGGGCGGAATTACTTTGCCCGATTCGTGGAATATTTCTTCCGAGTCGATTACCAATCTTGAGCTGCGCCGCCGCAGTCTTCTGGTTTTGCCGATGATTCGGGAAGGACGAAGTTTTACAGAAGCGCTTCAAAAAGCCGAATGGCTGCCGGAACTGGCGCTCGATATGATCGGAATCGGCGAAAAATCGGGAAGTTTGCGCGAGATGCTCGATGAAGTCGCCAACTTTTACGACGCCGAATCTGAAGTCCGGCTCGAACAGCTCACGACTTTGCTCGAGCCTGTAATTCTGGTATTTATGGCGCTGATCGTGGTCACCATTCTGCTGGCGCTTTATCTGCCGATTATACAGACAATTTCGTCAGTGCCGTTTAGTGGC
>MWVV01000111.1_pt1 | contig 29174 bp, 21 predicted proteins | sample 1047281 | NCBI WGS metagenome assembly MWVV01 (sample SAMN06349986, study PRJNA376086) | soil metagenome | isolation source: PT-2 sample Antarctic (ecotone) soil | place: Antarctica | collected 2015-01-13 | reverse complement strand
GGACAGCGCGTGCAATTACCAATGTCCAGACGGATTTCTTCAATTGTTTCAGTTGATTCGGGCAGAGTTTGCGCCATCTCTCCAAACAGCGACGGCAATTCTTCGGTTATTTTTACTGGCATATCATTTCCCCTCGACAGTTCTTCTCGTTGATTATTGACGAGACTTGAAATTGTTGAATTTCTCTTAGGCAGAGACGGCAGGCGCGACAATTTTGAAGCTTCCAAAATACTTGAACGCAGCTGATTTGGCTCGACACTAGAATTTATTGGTTTTACCGCAATAGATTCCGGAATATTAAAATCAGCCGGAACGAAACGCGCCAAATTTTCCTGCGCGATTGCGGACTTTGAACTTTGAACTTTGAACTTTGAACCGACTGTTTCCGGCAAATCAACGTCTAAATTTTCCACGCCCAGCTCTTTAAGATAAAGAATCTGCTCGTTTATTTCTTCGACCAGAATGGAAAGCTCGCTTTGCATAATAAAATTATTTTTTCCGATGAAAGCAACGAACAAAATAAATTAGACATATTTAAAAACTTTCTGCGCTTAGCTGTGTGAACCGACGGTTAATGATTTTCTCAATTTTATCACTTCATCCAATATCTTGTCTGCCATTTCTCGTTTGCTCATTAGCGGAAGCTCGATTTCTTGATCGTTTCCGCGAGTCAAAATCGTCGCAATGTTAGTATCAGTATCGAATCCCGCCCCTTTTTTTGTAACGTCATTGGCAATGACTAAATCGAGATTTTTCTTTTCCATTTTTGAACGCGCGTAGTCCAAAACATTTTCGGTTTCCGCCGCAAAGCCGATAATCAGAAGTTTATTACTTTTGTTGAGTGAAACATCCGACAAAATATCCGGCGTCTTTTCCAGTTCTAAAGTCAGAAAATCCTGTCCGGTTTTTTTGATCTTTGTGTCCGCGACATTTTTCGGACGATAATCGGCAACCGCCGCCGCGCCGATAAAAATGGTTGTGTCGCGCAGTTCATCCATTACGGCGCGATGCATTTCCGCTGCTGAGATTGCGCTAATCACTTTAACGTTTTCGGGCGCTTTGACGCTCGTTACCCCGCACACAACCGTTACGCGCGCGCCGCGCTTCCCGGCAGCATCGGCGACGGCGAAACCCATTTTGCCGGATGAATGATTAGAGATGAAACGCACAGGGTCAATCGCTTCACGCGTTCCGCCAACAGTTATCAAAATATTCTCGCCTGCTAAATCTTTTAATAAATCCGCATTCTGAAATCTTGAATCGAGAAGTTTAAGCGCTTGCTCAGCGATATTTCCGACATCTTCGAGTTTTCCCGTGCCCACGGTTTTGCAGGCTAATTCGCCCGAAACCGGTTCGACAAAATAAACTCCATCACTCTTTAATTGCTTGATGTTTCGTAGCGTCGCCGGGTGTTCCCACATTCTTGTGTTCATGGCAGGCGCAAGCAGAACAAGTGCGCTTGAAGCTAAGTATGTTGCAGAGAGAAAATCATCGGCAATGCCGCCGGCAAATTTGGCAATAATATTGGCGGTTGCGGGAACTATTAAAAGCAAATCTATGTTTTGAGAAAAATTAATATGAGCAATCGGGTCCGGGTTTTCCGGCGCGTAATCATCAACCAGAACATGTTTTTCTGTCAAAGCGCGGAAGGTTAAGGGCTGTATAAATTCAGTCGCGTGCCTGGTCATCGCTACGCGCACGTCGCAATTTGCTTTTTGTAGAAGCCGCAGCACTTCAATCGCTTTATACGCCGCAATCCCGCCTGAAACGCCAAGACCGACCCGAAATTTTTTGTTTTCAGACATAGTTTTCAAACAAAATGTAACATCTCGCTCGAGAGCATGCAAAAACTTTAGCGGAACACGAAAACGATTATGTTAAAATTCTTGAGAAGTATTTAGTTTATACGGGAGTGTTATTTTTTGTAAATTGAATTCTAAATGATAAAGGAACAACAAATAAACCAGCCTAATCTTTTTGAATCGAATGCCGCTAACACCGAAGTTGAAAATGCTTTGCTCTACGCGCTCGGTGAATTTCAATCGCGCGGAAAAGCGCTTGCCGAACGCGAGCTTGCGCTTGACCGCCTGCGCGGAGCTTTCAAAAGAGCCGCAGAAAAATTCGGTTACCAAGAATTTTCCGATGAGGAACTTGTCAAAAACCTTGAACGAATGGGCGCGAAAATTAAAAGAGTTCCGAGTTTCGTTGCTAAACACCCGTTCCGCGTGACTGTTCAAATAAAATTAGCTGACGCGGCAAAAGAGTTTCATCGAAACACTTTGAATAATGTCTGAAGAAAAAAACATAATTGTAGATACCAATTTGTGGCAGTATGTTGAAAAACATAAGCCAGGTATCGAAAAGGGGTTACGCCGGTTTCTGCCGCTTGCACCTCCGCAGATTGAGACAAAATTTAATGAAGCCGTGGAATACGCGCTTTTCTCGGGCGGAAAGCGTCTGCGACCCGTTTTAACGCTTTTGGGCGCGGAACTTGTGGGCGGAAAACCGGAAAATATTATTCCGGCGGCGGCAGCGGTTGAGTTTATCCATACGAGTTCGCTGATTTTCGATGATTTGCCGTGTATGGACGACGCCAGCGAGCGGCGGGGAAAAACATCTCTTCACGCCCGTTTCGACGAAGGATTATCGGTGCTCGTCGCCATCGGATTCTTGAATGCTTCATACGGCTTAGTCTTTGTTAATCATCAAGGTACGCCCGAATTTGCAATGCGGGCGCACGCTGAAATTGTGAGCTGCGTCGGCGCGGCGGGAATGCTCGGCGGGCAGTCGGTTGATTTGGTTTTGGCAAAAGGCGCGGGCGCAGACGCTTTTTTATCACAAAAAAACAACTCGAAAGGGGAAGACTTCATTTTTGAGTCAATCAGAAACTTAAAAACATCAGCGCTTATGCGCCTTGCTCTGCGCATCGGAGCAATTTTAGAAGGAGCGAGCCACCTTGAACTAACTCATCTTTTGCGGTTTGCCGAGCTCCTCGGCGACGCATATCAATTGAGTGATGATTTAATTGATATGGCGGAAGACCGTGAGATTTTTGCCTCTGATGAAACAAAAAAGACATTTGCTATCAATCAAGGTCAGGAAGGCGCGCGTCTGAAGCTAAAAGCTATAACCGGTGAAGCAAAAAGAGTTTTGATTGATAATTTTCCCGCCAACCAAGCACGCTTTTGTTTAACTCAAATGACAGATTATCTGGCAGAAAGAAAAGTATAAAAGATATGAATTAAGCTGCAAGTTTGTAGAAAGTTTTGTATTACCTGAAAATTGTGAGATTTCAACATAATATTTTGTTCGGGTTTTATTGTTGTAGAGGGAATATGTTATGGACCGAATAAGTCCGCGCCGCGACCCGTATCGTTTAATTGGCGAAGTTTTTAGCGGGCGCTATTTAATTGAGGAGTTTTTTGTGGCGGGAAGTTTCGGAGCGGTTTATCGCGCGACGGATAAAAAACTTGGCAGAGCCGTCGCTATTAAAATTCTTAAGCCGGATTTAAAAGCCGATGTTGAAGAAATGGCGCGCGAGCTTTTTCAGCGTGAAGCGTTGGCGGCAGGAGCCTTAAGACATGCACATATTGTCGCCGTCACCGATGTCGGCGAGGATTTCGGAATTGCTTATTTGGTAATGGAGTGGCTTGAAGGTCGAACGCTCGAAGAAGAATTGAGGCAGCGTCAACGGCTTTCTTTGCCGGATGTCACCAAAATTTTAGAACAGATAACCGGCGCGCTTCAATTAGCACACGAGCAAAACATTGTTCACCGCGATATAAAACCTTCGAATATACATCTCGGCAAACCCGAAGAAATTTTTGTTAAAGTTCTGGATTTCGGAATCGCTAAAGTCACCGATACAACGACCAACGCCGTTTCCAGTCGCATCGCAGGAACTTTTGCATATATGCCGCCCGAACAAATGGAAGGCAGTCTGGTTGATGCACGAACTGATGTTTACGCGCTCGGCGTGTTGCTTTTTCAAATGCTCAGCGGTGAGCTACCTTTTAAAAAAGAATCTGAAGGGCATTTGATACAGCAGCAAATTGCGGTAACTCCGCCGCGTTTGACCGATCTCCGACCGGAATTCAATTTTGCCATCGCTGATGTAATCGAGAAAGCTCTGCAAAAAAATCCTGAAGATCGCCAACAATCGGTCGTCGAAATCTACGAATCTTTTGTCAAAGCAAACTCGGCAACAATTGATGAAAAAGAAATTAAAAGGGAAGCAATTAAAAATGAATTTATCAATGAAAAAATCAAAAAAACATCTCCTGAAGTTAAGGCAGAGGAAATAACGCTTGTCGAAAAAGATGCGCCGCCGAATGTAGTCCAAAAAGAAAATGCTTCAAAAACAGATGACGAAATTTATTTTCGAGACAAAGTTAAAAATTCAAATTCGGCTAATCGGATCGAAATTCAAATTTCAAATAAGCAAAACAAATTTTCCAACTTTTATCCGGCAGATTGGACAAAAAAAATTAGCAATGTAGCTAAAAACAGAACTGTGCTAATTGTAATCTTGTTTTTAACAGTTTGCTTTTTAAGTTGGCTTGGCGTATCGGCTTACAAAGATTATCAAAAGGAAGAATTTGATAAACATCTCGTTTCGGGAAACGATTATCTGGAAAAAAAGCAGTATGACTTGGCTCTCTCTGAATTCGACGAAGCCGTCAATATAAATCCGGTTTCGGCTGAAGTTCGGAAAGGTCGCGCCGACGCCTATCATTTTCTGGGTAAAAGCGAAAAGGCAATTGAAGACTATAGCGAAACGATAAATTTAGGATTAAAAAACGCGGAAGTTCTTCGGCGGCGCGGCTACAATTTCAGAATCGTTCAGCAGTACGACGGGGCGATTGCTGATTACAGCGAGGCAATAAACTTAGAGCCGAAGGATTATCTCTCCTACATCGGACGCTGCCAAATTTATTTTGATAAAAGGGAATTTGATAATGCTTTGACGGACTGCAATCAAGCAATCGGGCTAAATCCCGCAGATCCAAACGCTTTCCAAAATCGCGGAAATGTTTATCTGGCAAAAAATGAAAACAATTCGGCGATGGCAGATTTTAATTCGGCAATTCGTTTGCAGCCGGCAAATGCGGCGGGTTATCTGGGACGCGCAAGTTCTTATTTAAGTAACAATGATTTAACAAACGCTCTCGAAGATTACAACGAAGTTTTGCGTCTCGATCCGGATAATGTGGCGGCTTTCAGCCTTCGGGGTCTCGTTCATCAAAGAAAAAATCAGCACGAAAAGGCAATTGTAGATTTTAGTGAGGCGCTGCAACAGAACCCCGAACAGGCTTTATTATATTTCAGTCGCGGTAAATCTTATTTAGCGAAAAGGGAATTGGACTCAGCGATTGTCGATTTTGATAAAGCGATTGAACTTCATAAAGATGGTAAAATTGCAGACTTTTTTTTTGAGCGCGGCATCGCTCACCTCGAAAAAAAAGAGTATGATAAAGCAATTGCCGACTGGACTGAGGTTATCAATTTAGACCCGAAAAGTTACGGTGCATTTCACAATCGCGGGGTAGCTTACGTCCGGCAAGGCAAAAGAGATTTAGCTGAAATAGATTTTAAGAAAGAACATGAGCTTAAAGGCGGTAAATAATAGCTCGGCGGCGGCTAAATTACATTAATCAAGTCTATTTGAAGAATGTTACAAAAGACGAATCAATCAAAATCTTTCGCCAAAAATATTTCAAGCGATATCGAAAATGCCTACGAATATTGTCGCCAAGTAACGCGCCGCCACGCCAAAAGTTTTTATTTTGCAGCGAAATTTCTTCCCAAAAAAAAACAAAAACCGATTTATGCTCTTTACGCTTTATGTCGCCACATTGACGATGAAATTGATGAAGCGAAAATCGAAAATGAAGCTGAGGCGATAGAGGCTGTTGAAAATTGGAAGATAAAACTGAATCAAGTTTTTTCCAGCCCAAAGACGCCAAGCCGCAAAGACACCGTGACGCGCGAATTACAAATCAGAGACCTAAGACCCGAGATTGAAGACCAAAACTACGTTTTATTAGCTTGGAAAGATTTACTCAAAACTTATAAAATCCCGCAAAGTCTTCCGCTTGAATTAATCAAAGGCGTTTTGATGGACACCCACATCAAACGTTTTGAGACGTTTGATGACCTTTATGTTTATTGTTACCGCGTCGCTTCGACAGTCGGATTAATGTCAACGGAAGTATTTGGTTATACGGACAATAAAACACTCGAGTACGCCGAAGCCTTGGGCATTGCGATGCAGCTGACAAATATTTTGCGCGACCTCAAAGAAGATGCCGCAATGCAGAGAATTTATTTACCGCAGGAAGATTTACGGAAATTTAAGGTCCCGGAAAAACAAATTTTTGCGTGTTATGTGAATGAAAATTTTATCGAATTGATGAAATTTCAAATAAAGCGCGCCAGAGATTTTTACGAAAAAGCCGAGAAGGGGATTCCTCTGCTTGAAAAAGACACGCGCTTTACGGTCCTTCTGGCTTGCCGTCTGTATGCCAAGATTTTGGATCAAATCGAACAACAGAATTACAATGTTTTCGCGCACCGCGCGCATACAAATTTTAACCAAAAAGTCCGCCTTATTCCGCGCATTTGGCTTCAGACGCGTAGCAATTCGTCTAATTATTCAATTTACTATTACACAATCCTAAACTTTCTTATTGTCACTGAATTAATTATGTTAAGCTGATAAAAATTTTGCCTGTTTCGGAGATAAAGATGAAAAAAATTTTATCGTTACTTTTAATCATTTTCCTTCTTGTTTCACCAATCACAACTTTTGCTCAAAAAGCAGTTTTTGCCGAAACTAAACAACTTCAATCACCGCAAAATCCGCGTCTCGGATTTGTAATTCACGGCGGGGCGGGCGTGATTAGAAGGGGCTCGCTGACGCCCGAAAGGGAAAAGGCATTTCGCGCCGCACTGGAAGAAGCGCTTCTGGCGGGCTACAAAATATTGCAAAGTGGTCAGCCTTCAATGGATGCGGTCGAGACGGCAATTAAAATTTTAGAAGACAATCCGATGTTTAACGCCGGAAAAGGTGCGGTCTTTACCAACGAAGGCAAAAACGAATTAGATGCATCCGTCATGGACGGCAAAACTTTGATGGCGGGCGCGGTTGCCGGACTCAGGCACGTCAAAAACCCGATTATGTTGGCGCGTGCCGTGATGGAGAAATCGCCGCACGTCATGATGGTCGGCGACGGCGCGGAGAAATTCGCCAAGGAACAAAACATCGAACTCGTGCCGGAAAAATATTTCTTTACGCAGGAGCGTTGGGATTCTCTGCAAAGAATACTCAAGGAAGAAAAGTCCAAAGCCCAAGAACAAAAACCCAAAGTCCAAAATTCTAAATCCAAAGTTCAAGGTACAAAGTTCAAAGTTCAAAGTTCAAATACTGAAAATCAAACTCCTTACACTCCGTTTTTGACTCCGCACGCTCAGCTTCCGGTCAATAAATTTGGAACGGTTGGAGCAGTCGCGCTCGACAAAAACGGTAATCTGGCGGCGGGAACGTCAACCGGCGGAATGACCAACAAGAGATTCGGGCGTGTCGGTGACGCTCCGATAATCGGTGCGGGAACTTTCGCCAATAATGAAACTTGCGCGGTTAGCGCGACCGGTTGGGGAGAATATTTTATTCGACTCGGCGTGGCGCGTGATATTTCCGCGCTGATGGAATACCGCGCTCTGCCCGTTCAGCAAGCCGCCGATTTGGTGATGGACAAAGTTAAAACGCTCGGCGGCGACGGCGGTGTAATCGCCATCGATAAATTCGGCAACATCGGCATTTCGTTTAATTCCGAAGGAATGTATCGCGCTTACATTGACGTGAACGGCAAGCCGGTAGTTGAAATTTATAAATAATTTAAGAATTAAGATTAAAAATTGAAATTCTTCATCCGCATCCGAGTTATTCGAAGATGTTGGGAGTGCTCAAAACAATTGTTTCTGAGGCTTCTTGTTATATAATTTTATTAAATATTTCATAATCCGATTTGATTCAAAAAGCATATTATTTCGGTCGTGCAACATTTTCCTGCATTTTTTGTTTGGCTGAAGAAATTCTTTTTTCAGCAATTTGCTCTAAACCGCGATTGAGTTTCACCACTTGTTCGTAATCAGTGATAGCTTCGGGAAATTTTTGCATCAAAAAATATACTTCGCCGCGATCCATCAATAAACCTGCGGCTTCGTTGTCCAATTCAATTGCTTTGGTCAAATCAGCAATAGCTTCGGCATACATACTTCGCCATTTATAAGCTTTGGCGCGTGTTTGATAAGTGTAGTGCATCGGATAAACTTCGACAGCGCGATTCAAATCCGCAAACATCGCCTCGTAATTTTTACTGTTGGCAAATGTTCTTGAACGACTGATGTAAGTCATTGACAACTCCCGCTTAAATTTTTCAATCTCTTCTTTCTGCACCCAAATTTTTTCTTCTTTCTCCTTTGCATTTTTTAGTTTTTGCTCAAGCAAATTAACCAACTGGTCAAAATTCTCGGCGGCTTTGCCCGATTCACCTAGTTTTTGCAAAGTTAGAGCTTGATTAGTTTTGTACATGCTGCTTTGCGGATTCAGAGATAGTGCTTTGTTCACGTCATCTAATGCGCCGATTGTATCTCCTAAGCAGGTTTTAACACGGAAACGCAAATCAAAAGCTTCATCGTTTTTTGGGTTGTCAGCTATTGTCGTATTGATTATTGCTAATGCATGTTCGCAACGCTCGACATCAGAAAGTAAACGAACAGCTCTCAGCTGAACCGATATATCTCTCAGATTTATGCCGAGTGCTTTGATAACATCGCTAGAAACCAATTCGGCGGCGTGTTTGAGGCGATACGAATAAGCCCGCTTCAAATATAAATTAGGATTGTTCGGCTCTAACTCGATAGCTTTAGTAACTTCGGTGATTTGTGCGTCAATTCTATCTTCTTGAACCGATTTAGCTTTTTCCGAACGGGTTTTGGTGTCGGCTTGTCCGAATCCGAAAACAGAGCAAGTAAGAAAAGTTAAAAAGATAAACGTGGTTTTTTTCATTTTCATAACCTCGATTTGAATTACAATAAAAATAACGGCAAAGCCTTAAAAAGTAAAGAAATTTTAAGGCTTTGCCGTTATGGTTTTTTATCTGATTCACTTATGCAGAAGCTGCGATTGCTTCGTCAAAAATCCTGAGTGCGACGTCAACATTTTCTTTTGTCAAAATGAGCGGCGGTGACCAGCGAATTGTCGAAGTTCCGCAGCCTAAGATTATAAGACCGCGATTGAAACATGCCATTTCAATTTTGTCGCGTAGCTTTGAAGCCGCTTTATTTGTTTCTTTATCTTCAATAAATTCTACCCCAACCATTAATCCAAGTCCGCGCACGTCGCCGATGCAGTCATATTTTTCCTGCAATTTTCGCAAGCCGTCTTGCAGATAATCGCCAACCACTTGAGCATTTTCGGTTAAACCGTTTTCAAGTAGTTCAATTGTCTTCAACGCCGCCGCGATGCAGACCGGATTTCCGCCGAAGGTCGAGGCGTGCGCCCCCTTGTGCCAATCCATAATATTGGCTTTGGCAACGCAGACGCCGATCGGTAAGCCTGAAGCGATGCCTTTGGCGAGACACATAATATCGGGTTCAACTTCAGAATGTTCAATAGCGAACATCTTTCCCGTGCGTCCCATTCCCGACTGCACTTCGTCGACAATCATCATAATGCCGTGTTCGTGGCAGATACGCCGAATCGCCTGCAAAAATTCCTTTGGCGCGGGAACGTAACCGCCTTCGCCCTGTACGGCTTCGATAACAATCCCGGCGACTTCCTCCGGGGGCGTAGTCGTATTGAAAAGTTTGTTTTCAATCCAATTGATGCAGTCGCGCGTGATGGTCGCTTCGTCGGTGGGCAAATCGGTAACGAAATGACGAAATTTATTAGGGAAAGGAACGTGAACCACGTCCAATGCCTGCCGCATAAAACCGACGCGCTGCGCTTTTTTTGAAGAGGTCAGCGAAAGCGCGCCTAAAGTTCTGCCGTGAAACGAGCCGAAAAACGAAATAAATTTCTGTCTTTTGGTGTGGTACATCGCCAGCTTTAACGCGGTTTCGACGGCTTCTGCGCCTGAGTTTGCAAAATGCGTCTTGGTTGGAGCATTGATCGGCACAATTTCGTCAAGCTTTTTGCCGAGCGCAGGCATGTGGCGGTAGTAATAATCCGTACCGCACATATGGATTAAAGTCTGAGTTTGCTTTGTAATCGCTTCAACAATTTCCGGGTGGCAATGTCCGGTCGAGCAAACCGCTACGCCAGCGTTGCAATCTAAAAAGATGTTTCCGTCAACGTCTTCAATCCACACGCCGTAACCTTTTTCGGCGACAAGTTTGTAATCGGGACGCGGATAAGACGGCGTAACATATTGCGCGTCGGCGGCAATAATTTCTCTGGCTTTTGCGCCGGGAAGCTCGGTTTTAATAATTGGTTTTTGTAATTCGGTAGTCGGTGTCATAAATTTTTCCTCTCTATTCGGAAGGCTTTTGTTAAAAATTATCAACAAAAAACTTTTGTCTAAATGACGGCTTAACCGCCTGTGAAATTTTAATGATGGTTTGAGTTTGCCTTAAAAAGTGTTTTGAAGGGAAAAATAAATTAATCACCCGCAAAAAGATTGGGGCGAGTTATACCTGGACGAAGTTTAGCGATACAGCGCGAAGTCATATTGATTGAAAACCAATATATCAAAATGTCGGAAAAGTTCCAAGTTTTTGCTAAAACACCGAGCAAAAGATTAAACTAAAAATATGAACACACCAAAATTTGCGAATCGTCTGGTCAGAGAAACAAGTCCTTATTTGCTGCAGCACGCTTATAATCCGGTTGATTGGTATGCGTGGGGCGACGAAGCATTTGATAAAGCCAGGCGCGAAGACAAACCGATTTTTATCAGCATCGGTTATTCTGCGTGTCATTGGTGCCACGTGATGGAACACGAATCTTTTGAAAACGTGAATACTGCCCGTCTGATGAATGAAAACTTCGTTAATATCAAAATTGATTTGGAGGAGCGTCCCGACGTTGACCAGATTTATATGACGTTTGTGCAGATGACAACCGGACACGGCGGCTACCCGCTCAACGTTTTTCTTACGCCTGACAAACTGCCATTTTTCGGCGGGACATATTTTCCACCCGCGCCGCGTTATCAAATCCCGAGTTTTCCGCAGATTTTAACGAGTGTTGCCGAAGCTTTTCGTGAGAGGCGCGATGAGCTTCTGCATTCCGCAAATGAAGTTTTAGACGAGATTCAACGTGTCAGCGCGGTCGATACGCCAAAAGTTGATTTGTCAAAAGATCAGCTTGATACGGCGTTTCAAAGTTTTGTCAAAAATTTTGATGCCGTCAACGGCGGGTTTGGAGGCGCTCCGAAATTTCCACCGCCGATGTCTCTGGAATTTCTGCTTCGTTATTACCGGAGGACAAAAAACAAGAATGCATTAAAAATGGTTGAAAAAACTTGCCAAAAAATGGCTTCGGGCGGAATCTGCGATCAACTTGGCGGCGGTTTTCATCGCTATACGGTTGACGCGATTTGGCTTGTCCCGCATTTCGAGAAAATGCTCTACGATAATGCGCAATTGGCTCGAATCTATCTACGTTTGTACCAAGCGACAAAAAACGAATTTTATAAAAACGTTGCCGTCCAGACGCTCGAATACGTAAAGCGTGAAATGCTCGACCGGAAAGGCGGGTTTTATACCGCGCAGGATGCGGACAGCGAAGGCGTGGAAGGTAAATTTTTTGTGTGGACTCCGGAGGAAGTCTCGAAAATTTTGGGTGAAGCCGACACACGGATTCTCAATTTTCATTTTGACGTATCCGAACACGGAAATTTTGAAGAAAAAAATATTTTAAATGTTAAAAACTCGATTGCAGAAACCGCTAAAGCATTCAAAATTCCCGAAGAAAAATTAAAGGAAGTTATAAAACGCGGTAGAGAAAAATTATTTGCCGAAAGAGAAAAGCGGGTTAAACCTTTTCGCGATGAAAAAGTTATAACCGCTTGGAACGGGTTGATGCTGGCAACATTCGCCGAAGCGTCGGCAGTTTTAGACCGCGCGGATTATTTGGAAATTGCCAGGAGAAACGCCGATTTTATTTTGGATAATTTAACCAAAGACGGCTATCTTTTGCGAACCTCAAAAGACGGACAAGCGAAACTGAACGCTTATTTGGAAGATTACGCTAATTTCGCCGACGGTTTAATCGAGCTTTATCAAGTTTCGGGCGAATATAAATATTTAAAGGAAGCCAGGCGTTTAGCTGATTTAATGATTAATGAATTTTGGGATGAAGACGGCTCCGGATTTTTCTTTACGGCAAATAATCACGAAAAACTCCCGGTGCGTTCAAAAGAATTTTATGACAACGCTACGCCTTCAGGAAATTCGGTCGCCGCCGATGTCTTATTGAAATTATCGCATCTGCTCGGCGAAGAAAAATACGAGCGATTTGCCGTCCGGATTTTGCGCGCTGTTGCACCGCAGATTAGCCGTTACCCGCAAGCCTTCGGCAGAATTTTGTCCGTTTTGGAATTTTACCTCAGCCCGGTCAAAGAAATTGTAATTATCGGTGAAAAAGGGAATGAACTTGAAAGAGAAATTTGGAATGAGTATCTGCCAAACAAGATTGTAGTTTTAGCGAAAAATGCCGAAGAAAGCGCCGAATTTATTCCACTTTTGCAGGAGCGGAAAATGATTAACGAAAACCCGACGGCTTTTGTCTGCGAAAATTTTACGTGTCAAAAACCCGTGACCACTGTTGAGGAACTTAAACAACAATTAGCATAAACAAAAAAGCACGTTGCTCGAAAACAACGTGCTCAATTTTTTATGCTGCCGGAAAAACTATGGAGTTCTGCCGGTTGTAGTATTGCCTCTCATTGAGTTGCTGTTCATCGAGTTACCACTCATTGAATTGCCGCTCATTGAGTTGCCTCTCATTGAATTTCCACCCATTGACGAGTTGCCGCCCATCGAAGAATTGCCGCCCATCGATGAGTTTCCACCCATTGATGAGTTGCCGCCCATCGATGAATTTCCACCCATTGACGAGTTGCCGCCCATTGAGTTTCCGCCCATCGAAGAATTGCCGCCCATTGAGTTCATGCCCATCGAGTTGCTATTCATTGAATTCGACGTCATCATATTAGTATTTGTTCTGTTAGTATTTGTGGTGGTATTAGTTGCGGTTTCGCAAGCCATTCCCATCGCGCCAAAAACTAACATGGTTGAAAGAGCTAAAGTTCTTTTCATTTTATTTCTATACTCCTGTCTTCTTCAAAGATTAAAAATTTTCTTTTCCAATTGTTTTCCAGACAATTGTGTCCCAAACATTTTATTTTGGGACATTGGACAATATAAAATTCTAATATCCTTTAGTCAACCCAAAAGATACTAAAATAACCATTTTTGACAACTTTTTTCGAAATATCTTAAAGTTTTTGCACAGGTAAAATCTAACTCGTATTAAAATGTTCAAAATAAAAGATTTACATTCAATTTTTGGTAATTAACCGCGGTAGAAATTTTTGTTTGTTTTATAGAATTCTAAGGGTTAGAAATAAAAGATGTATTTTGAAGTCTGAGACTATCTGCTTTATACCTGGCAGTCAATATTATGTTTGTTCCAATTTGATTTCGCGGTCAAAAAGTGGACAATCAAAGTTTATTTTAAATTTGTTGTAAACGGAGAGACGAATGGCAAAAATTTCATTTTACGGCGGTGTCGGAACGGTTACCGGCTCGAAATATCTTTTGGAACATAACGACAAAAAAATCCTGGTCGATTGCGGATTATTTCAAGGCTTAAAAGAACTCCGCGAAAGAAATTGGCAAACTCCGCCGTTTAAGCCGCAGGAAATTGACGCGGTAATTATCACGCACGCGCACATTGACCACACCGGATTTCTTCCGCGCCTTGTCAAGTTAGGATTTAACGGAAAAGTTTTTACCTCACGCGCAACCTGCGATTTACTCAAAATTTTACTGCCCGATTCGGGAAGACTCCAGGAAGAAGAAGCCGAATATCGTAACCGCAAAAACTTGACTTCGCACGCTCCGGCGCTTCCGCTCTACGACGAACAAGACGCGAACGATGCTTTGAAGCTGCTTGAACCGATTGCCAACGATGGCAACGCGGTTGAGATTTGCGACGGCTTTAAAGCTAGTTTCAACGTCGCCGGGCATATTTTAGGCGCGAGTCTGGTTTTAGTTGAAATGGAAAAAGCGCGAGAAGGCGGTGATTCGATAAAGTTTCTTTTCTCAGGTGACTTGGGACATTATGACCAGCCGATTGTCAAAGACCCGACCGCGCCGACGGTTGCCGATTATGTAATGTGCGAATCAACCTACGGAAATCGTTTGCACGACAGCGGAGTTTCGAGCGAAGACCAGATGGCAGATGTGTTAAACGAAGCGGCAAAACGCAACGCGCCAGTTTTGATTCCGGCTTTTGCGATTGGACGAACGCAGGAGATTTTATATTTGATACGGGAACTCGAAGAAGCTAGAAAAATCCCCGTCCTTCCCGTGCGTGTGGATTCGCCGATGGCGGCGCAGGCGACGCAGGTTTATAACCGTTTCACCGAAGAACACGACGAAGAATATGCAAGCATTTTAATGAAAAAGCGCCACCCGCTGCGCACCGGTTCGATGATGACGACTTCAAACCGCGACGAATCAATCAAGTTAAACAACGAACGCGGAACGCGCGTTATAATTTCCGCCTCAGGTATGATGACCGGCGGACGCGTTCTGCATCACGCGATGCGCGTTTTGCCGAACGAGGATGCAACTTTGGTTTTCGTCGGTTACCAAGCGGCGGGAACCACAGGGCGCCGAATTTTAGACGGCGAAAGGGAAGTCAAAATTATGAAAGAATGGATTCCCGTCCGTTGCCGCGTTGAGCGAATCGAAGGTTTCTCGGCTCACGCTGATTGGAAGGCGGTTTTGCGCTGGCTTGAAGGCTTAAAAACCACGCCGAAAATGGTTTTCACCACTCACGGTGAACCGGAAGCCGCCGAAGCGATGGCTGGACATATTCGGGACAGATTCGGCTGGAACGTGTCTGTGCCGCAATACGGTGAAACAGTCGAACTGGTATAAAACTATTTATAAAAATATAAATTATGACGAAAATCACCCATTTGTTTTTTGATTTAGGCGGGGTTTGTCTGACAAACGCTTGGGACCACGTATCGCGAGAGCTTGCCGCCAAGCATTTTAATTATGACTTTCAAACGAGCGAAACAAGACACAAGCGAGTTTTTGAAGATTTTGAAATTGGGAAAACTTCGCTGGTAGATTATTTAGACGAAGTAATCTTTTATCAAGATCGTGAATTTTCAAAAACTGAATTTGTGGAATTTCTCGAAAGTCAATCTAAGGCTCACCAGAGTTCTCTGAATATTTTAAGCAAGTTATCTGTAGAAAAAAAATTTTGTCTTTCAGCCTTGAATAACGAATCGCTTGAGTTAAATCAATTTCGGATCAACAAATTCGGCTTAAAACAATATTTTACAAATTTTTTCAGTTCCTGTTTTATCGGCATTACAAAACCCAATTTAGAAATTTACAACAAAGTTTTGCTGATTACACAAACTTCGGGTGAACAATGTTTATTTATTGACGACCGCGAAAAAAATACAAAAGCGGCGGCGGAATGCGGTTTCCAAACTTTGCATTTGGAAAATGTTATCGATTTAGAGCGGGAGTTAACTGCCAGAGGTATAATCTAATAAATATTTATTAGATTATTAAGTTGAATATCAAAGTTTTAGGAAAAAAATTATTCATAACTTTCCAGCACATCGAGAAGCGTTGCCTTTTCAGTCGTAATATCCAGAATTTTCGCGCCATTTTCATTTAGGAGGGAAACTGTTTTTCCGAGCAAATCGTCAGAGGCTTCGCGTGAAAATTCGAGTTCCAAAAAATCTTTTTTTGATTCGATCGTAAAATCCTCTAAATAGTCGGCTAAAATCGGCTTTAATTCTTTTTCACAAGGATTTGTAAAATTTATTTTTACGGTTTGAGTTTGTTTATGAAAAAGCCGCAATTTCTCAGGCGTCTCGACAGCGCGAATCTCTCCGCGTGAAATTATGGCGACGCGGTTACAAAGTTCTTCAACCTCATTTAAGTTGTGCGATGTCAAAAGGATAGAAATACCTTTAAGCGATAAAATGAGTTCACGCATTTTCCCCGCCGCCAGAGGGTCGAGCGAGCGTGTCGGTTCATCAAGCAGAAGAATCGGCGGATTTGGAATAAGCGCGCGCGCAACGGCGAGACGCTGTTTATTTCCGGTCGAAAGCTCAGAGAAATTGCGATCTGTTAAATCGTTTAAATCTAATTGTTCAAAGAGTTCAACAATTCTTTGACGCGCAGCCTCGTCTTTTATTCCGTAGAGCCGCGCAAAAAACATTAAATTTTGCAGCGAAGTTAGGCGCCAGTAAAAGCTTCTCTCTTCGGCGGTTGCCAAACCAATCATAGAGCGCACTTTTACTTCATCAGCTACTGTATCGAAGCCTTCGACGAAAACTTGTCCGCCGCTCGGCTGCACAAGTGTCGCAATGATTTTTGTCAGAGTTGTTTTTCCTGCGCCGTTTCGCCCGATAAGTCCAAAAATTTCACCTTCTCGAATATCAAAAGACACGTCTCGCAAAGCTTCGATCGAGGGTTTTATGGCAAGATGAAGAAACTTTTTCAAACGGGGAAACGATGGCGGATAAACTTTTGAAAGGTTTTGAATAGAAATTGATGACACAATAATTAAACTAACTGCTTTAAAAACATTATTTCAAATGGGCTACTGACATTCTTAGCAACCAACAAAAATTAGATTGTGTCAGTAGCCCAGGCGTAAGCGCGGGCTTCGGGTGTAAAGCCCTCCCTGATGGTCGGGCTACTGACACACGCTTTAATTTCAAATGAATCTAACTTTATTTAAATGCTCAATAAAAATTTAGATAGTTAAAAGTTATCTTTTTCTTTGTTTCGGATCAAGATATTCTCTCAGACCGTCACCGATAAAGTTAAAGGCGAGAACGGTTAAGGCAATTGCAACGCCCGGAAACAATAAAACGTGCGGAGCGTTATAAAGAATATCAAAACCGCGACCTTCCTCAATCATCGTTCCCCAGGACGGCGCCGGCGGCGGAATTCCCAGACCCAAAAACGAGAGAGACGCCTCGGACAAAACCGCGCCCGCCATCCCGAGACTTGCCTGGACAATCAAAGGTTGAATCGCATTCGGTAAAATGTGCGTAAATAAAATGCGCCCGTTGCTTGCGCCGAGCGCACGTGCCGCCTGCACAAAATCATATTCACGCACTTTTAAAACTTGTCCGCGCATCACGCGAGCATAGCCGACCCAGCCGATGATGCACAGCGCGAGAATTAATTTGCCGAGTCCCGCACCGAGAAAAGCGACGAGCGCGATGGCAAGCAGCAAACCGGGAAATGCGAGGAAAACATTGAAAATATAACCGGATAAAATTTTATCGACCCAACCCCCATAAAAACCCGCCACCGCACCGATGAAAGTGCCGATTACCGAAGACACAACAACGACAATAATTCCGACTTGCAGCGAAATCCTCGCCCCGAAAACGACCCGCGAAAAAACATCGCGTCCCAGAGCGTCAGTTCCAAACCAATGCGCGGCGGACGGCGAGGCATAACGCATCGCCAAATTCTGTGCGGTTACATCTTGCGTCGCGATAAATGAGGCAAAAATCGCCGTCAAAATAAATAATGCGGCAATGGCGATTCCAATATAGGTTAAACGATTCATTAGAATTAAAGCGGAATATATGAAATTCGGTTAATTCATTCGTCTGCTTCGGAGGCAGACCAAACCATCAAAATTTCTTCAGTAACCGTTTCCAGAGATAAAGTTTGTGGAACAATCAAAACTCCCATGCTTATATTTTCCGAAATGTATTTGGAGAAATGAATTGGCATTGTGCTTTGATCATGTGAAACCAAAACTCTACCTTCAAAAGCCGACAAAGCCAAAACCGACGCATCATCTAAACCGTGAAGTTTTAATTAAATCGCAGTTTGGAAGTCTATCGTCGGTTCAACTCGCAGAAGCGCGGCGACAATTCTCTGGTTAAGGTCATTGTCAGCTTGAAAAGAAACTTTCATCGCAGTTTAAACTTTTTGTTTCATTTTCTCGCGCTTTTTTTCAAAACGGGCATAAAATTCAGGATCTTTTGAACGCCACTGCTGCCGCATTTTAACGTATTCGATTTCGCCTTGCCGAAGATACTCGTCAATCATTTCGCGGTTGGAAAGATAAAAAGCAATTGCGCCGTGAACTTGCCCTAATGTTAGAGAGGGAAAACTTTGCCCAATTGCTTCAGCCAACTCGCCGCGCTTATAAGCGTAAACAATCGAATCAAGCGAAACTCGTGTGTCAGCGATTCGATACGCACCGTTTTCTAATTTATTAACGTATTTATCTTTCATCCATTTAATTTTATGACAATCTAATCCTTGGGTCGAGCCAGCGATAAACTAAGTCGGTCAATGAGTTTGCCAAAATATACGTGACGCTGATGACGAGAACGCAGCCTTGCACGAGGCGATAATCGCGTTTGCCGATGCCGTCTTCGAGCAGAAGCAAGCCTAAACCTTGCCAGCTAAAAATTTTCTCGGTGATAATCGCGCCCGCCAGCAAAACGCCCAGTTGCAACCCCAAAATTGTGACGACCGGAATCAAGCCGTTTTTGAGCACGTGCTTATAAACGACCGTTCGCTCGCTCAAGCCTTTTGCGCGGGCTGTTCTGACGTAATCTTCGCCTAGTTCTTCGATTACGGAGGAGCGCACCATTCTGGTTAAAATCGCCGAAAGTGCCGCGCCTAAAGTCACGGCTGGCAGAATAATATCTTCGGGATTTGAGCTTCCAGTCGGGGAAAACCAACCGAGTTTGACCGCAAAAATATAAACCAGAAATGGTCCAATTACAAAAGTCGGAAGGCTTATGCCGAGCAGTGCGACGAATGATGAAGAATTATCAATCAGTGTATTTTTATTTGTTCCGGCAAGAACTCCGAGCGGCAAAGCGATGGCGATGGCAACCAGCATTGCCGCCAGCGCGAGTTTGATAGTTGAGGCATACCGCTCCAGAATCATATCCAAAACCGGACGGTCGGTGCGGAATGATTTTCCTAAATCACCTTTTATGAGTCCCGTCCAATAATCAGAATAACGATTATCCGTACCGCTCCAGACAAAACCTTTTTCGCCGGTGTAGGAAAAGAAAAATGCCGGTTTATCGAGCCCGTGTTTTTCATTAAAATTGGCAATTTGTTCAGGCGTCGCCTGTTCGCCTAAAATCGCCGTTGCGGGGTCGCCGGGAACAAGTTCGATAAGAAGCGTGACAAGCGAGACAACCGTCCACACAACAAGGAGCAGAAGAGCGAATTGGCGAAGAAAATTAAGTACTTTGTATTTCATTCGAGTTGCAGTAGATTTTATGCGGACATTATCATTTCCGGCAAATGCGTGAGATTATTTTTTTGTGCCCGTATGAATAGCCGCAATTCCGCCGGTCAGATTTTTATATTCTACATCGGAAAAGCCGTTTTCTCGCATCATCCCAACAAGATTTCTCTGGTCGGGAAACTTAGAAACCGAATCGGGAAGGTACTCGTATGCCCCACGCGAACCGCTGACCGCGCCGCCGACGCGCGGCAGAATGTGTGAAAAATAAAACTGAAACACTTGCCGAAAGCCGGGAAGAACAGGGGTGGAAAATTCTAAAACGACAAGTTTTCCGTTTTTCTTCAAAATCCTAAAAAGTTCTTCTAAACCATTCTGCCAGTTGGAAAAGTTTCGCAGACCAAAAGCGATTGTTACGGCGTCGAAAGTATTGTCGGCAAAAGACAAATTCATTCCGTCGGCTTCCAAAAATGGAATTACCGAGTTGTTTTTTTTGTTTTTATCAAAGGCTACTTTGAGCATCGGGCGGCAAAAATCCGTCCCGATAACTTTTGCTTTGCCGGAGTTTTGCAGTTCAAATGCCAAATCGCCGGTTCCGCAAGCCACATCTAAAATGAGCGCGTTTGGATTTTCTAAAATGTTTTCCAGTTTTTGCGCGACCAGTCTGCGCCAACGCTTGTCAATGTTGAGTGAAAGGAAATGATTGAGGAAATCGTATTGTGGAGCAATACCTGAAAACATTTCACGTACAGCTCTGGCGTGTTTTCGTTCTTCAGCGGTCTTTTCGTTTAACATTAAAATTTTTTTAATTGTTTGAACTTGTCATCGTCGGTTTGTTTCGCAGCATCAAAACCGTTACCATCGGTTCTTTTTTAAATCGTTCAATTAATCTATTGACATCTGCGACGGTTGTGCTCTGCGCCGCTTGTAATTCCGCTTTAACCGAATCGAGTTTGTATGTAGCAACGTCTAACCAAATTTCTGCGACATCTTTTTTATTTATCTCAGCCAATAATTCGTTTTTAGCCGCAACAAATTCAACTTCTTTGATTGGCTGGTTAAAATATGAATCGATCATTACTTTAGTTGCTTGCGACGGCTCTACAATGTCCTGCGCGGAGACACCTAATAATAATATGCCGTGCAGTAATCGCGCTTCTTGACGAACTTCGCCGTTGTGCCGCTTTTTCAAAATATTGGTCAGAACGTTCGAAGCCCAAAAATCTTTGTCGTTTCGGGCTAATCCGCGAAAAGCAATTCGCAGCTCGCTTCGATTTTCATCAAGAGATTTGCTCGTCAGGACAGTTGTGTCAGGCGAATCGGGCTGGCGAAAAGTTGCCGGAACTTTTTTATCCGCTTTGATCCACGAACCAAAATAACGGCGGATTGCGCGCAAAGCTAATTCCGGTTTGACGTTTCCGCTGATTGCCACTGTGGCATTGTCGGAAGTTAAAAACCTTTCTTTGGCAAAAAGTAAATCGGCAAAGTCAATTTTTGCAAGCGATTCGGCGATTCCCATTTGCGCTCTGCCGTACGGAAAATCACCGAAGAGGCGCTTGGCAGCAGCACGGTCGGCAATATACGCCGGGTTTTTTTCTAATTCCTTAACTTTTTCAATTTGCGCGGCGCGAACTTTCTGAGTCGTTTCTTTATCAATCTGCGGATTCGTAACGGCGTTGGCGACAGTTTCGAGCATCGTTAAAAACTGGTCGGTTTTTGCCGTGGCGTTGATTTGAACGTAGTCATAATTGCTGCTGATTTCTAAACTTCCGCCCAAATCTTCGCGAAAAAATTCTTTAACGGTTTCATTTGGGAACAAAACTTCTGCCAGCAACGCCATCACGCCTTCCTTGTTTTGCGGGTCGAACGCCGAACCGTTGTGGATGCGAATTTTAACTGCGACTTTATCTGCGCTTGGCTCGCTCCAGACGAGTGTTTTTAATCCGTTAAGAAGTTTTTCCTGACGCGGACTTTGAACTTTTACCGTTTGCCCGAATGACAACAAAGCGGTTAGGAACAAAAAAGCAAATAATGTCGTAAATTTTGACGGAAGGTGTTTAATATTCATCGTATTTATATTATAAAGTGTAGAAGCGCAAACTGTTAGTTGCTCGATTTCAGGATTTTAGTTGTCAAACAGTTGTCAAAACATTGTTTTATCAATTTGCGTAAAGATGCGCTCCGCAAAGAAAATTTTAGATTGCATCAGGCATCGCGTCAAACCTTAGAAGCATCTATCAATTTGTTATATTTTAACGGGTGTAGAGTTGCTGAAGTTTAAGTGTTGCTTAACATCTGAAGAAAACACGTTATAATAATTCCAGATGAATGAACATTTGTTCGAGGCTTTATCAAAAAACAAAATTAAAGCATTAAGTTTGTGAGGTTAGAAAGATGGGAAAAATTGTAAAATATTGTGCCGCTTGTGACGAAAGCTTTGCCGAGAAATTCGGGTTTTGCCCGAATTGCGGGCAAGCTATGTCGGCGTTTGAAATGAATCCGATGGTAGGGCAAACGGGGCTAATTGAAGAAACAACGGGAAGCGCTCCGGAGACTTCAAATTTTGAAGATCAAACGCCTTCAGCAAATTCTTTTGAAAATTCTCCGGTAGTTGAATCACCACCCAGTTTAAATGTCGTGCCTTTTTCCACAAAGGAATCACAAACTTTCACCTCCGAAAATAAGACTGAAAGTTTTACTGATAATGCTTTGGAAAGTTCGGCAATCGCACCGGAGGTCGAAAATCTTAAGGTAAAAAAAGCGGCGGCGGGCAGTGGAAACGGTGATGATTATTACGCATCAACTTACGATTCTCCAAAAATTGTCAGCGCGCCGGTATCGGTTAAAGATGACGGATTTCGCGTGACCGTGATGGAAGAAAAGAACGTCAAACAGCGCAATCTTTTGCTGCTCGGTTCGATGTTTTTTATGATTACGCTCTGTCTCGGCGGCGTTGTTTACTCACTTTTTGCCAAAGACCTGTTTATCGGCGCCATCGATGACGGCGGAATGTTCGCTTTTGTTCCGGTAGTTGATGAACCACCGATGGAAGTTGAAGAAAAGCCGAAGCCAAAAAATGACAAAGATGCTGGCGGCGGCGGCGGCGGCGGTCGAAAGGAAGAGACGCCTACTTCAAAAGGAAGACTAGCGACACAAACAGAAGAACCTTTGCTCGCGCCAACCAAAACAATTCCGCAAAAAGATAATTTTGAGTTAAAACAAATTGCTTCAACGCAAGGGAATATCAAGCGAAAAGCCACTGAAGAAGCGTACGGCGACCCGAATTCAAAATATACGCTGTCGTCTGACGGTACAGGTTCGGGCGGCGGGCAAGGTTCCGGGACCGGAACCGGTCAGGGAAGCGGACGCGGAACCGGCGAAGGTTCAGGAATCGGATCGGGAAGCGGCAGTGGACGCGGAACTGGAAACGGTGGCGGAACGGGTGCTGGTGATGAAGGAAGACGTGTGGCAACTTCGCCTCCGCCTCCACCGCCGAAAAAACCTGAACCGGTTGGCGTTACCGAAGGCGTCAAAATTCTTGCCAAGCCGCGCGCTAATTATACCGACCAGGCTCGACAAAACCAAGTGCAGGGAACAGTTACGTTGCGCGTAACTTTTTCCGCCAGCGGACAAATTGCGGGCATTTCTCCAGTGAGCGGCTTGTCTTACGGTTTAACTGAACAAGCGATTGCCGCCGCGCGCTCAATTAAATTTGAACCTGCCAAGAAGAATGGCGTGCCTTATACGGTAACCAAACAAGTTCAATATAGTTTTACAATTTATTAAAAATTGCTTCAAATCAAAAATCGCGAGTCAAAGTTAACTTTGACTCACGATTTTTTACAAGTTGCGAAGGATTAATCGCCTAAACCAAAGAATTTTTTTATCGAATCAAACACTCCCGCCTTATTAATTTTTTCCACATCATCATTGTTTTCAGTATTTAGTGTTTCCAAAAATGCCCGACGTTCGTCAATTAGTTGACTAAAACTCTGCACCAGTTCAGGATTTCTTTCAAGAATCGGCTTGAGACATAGGTTGCTGATTTCCAGAACTTCGGTTTCATCTTCGACCACAACCGTAGCGGTACGCGGTTCGCCCGTAAAAAGTCCCATCTCACCGAAAAAGTCGCCTTCGTGTAATTTTCGGATGTTTTTTGCCGCTCCTTCTTCTTTTATCTGAACGGAAACCGCGCCGCGGTGAATGACAAACATTGATTTGCCCTGCTGTCCCTGCCTGACAATAGACTCGCCGGGCGCAAAAACTCTGATTAAACTTGATTCGGCAAGCTCTCTGGTTTCTTCGTCCGACAGCGGCGCGAAAATCGGCACGTTGCTGAGGCGTTCAAAAATCTCGTTGGTCGTTTCGACAAAAGCATTCTCCTGCATTTTGGTTTCGATATGGAGAGTGCGCGTCGGATATGCAAACTCGATTTTCTCGCGCTGGAAGGCATACCAGATACGCTGGCGAACAAGTGCGTCGGTGTCGTTAAACTTTGAATAATCTTCAATCCAGTATTTAATTTCCCAATCGATACCGTTGTCGCCTAAATTTTTGACGCGGACAACGGGGCGCATTTTCGGCGAAACATTTTCAACCTGCCGGACGACTTCGCGGATCACCTGAGCGGTCTTCGCCGGCGAATTGGCGTAAAGCGTATTGAAGAAAACGAGACGGGCATTTAAGTTGTCGCGCGGCGCAACCTCAATCGCTTCCTTTCCCAAAACGCTGTTGCTGATGATCAGCAACTTGTTTTGAAAAGTGCGGATTTTCATTCCGCGCCAGGAAATATTTTCGATCACACCCGAACCTTTATCCGCAATCGTCACCACATCGCCGATTTGAAACGGTTGGTCGGCTTGCATTGCGAGACCGGCAAACAAATTTCCCAGAGTATCCTGCAGCGCCAGACCGATGACGACGCCGATAATCGCCGAACCGGTAAATATTGGGGCGAGTTTTTCGTATGCGCCCTCATATTGCGTTTGAAGAATAACAAAAAAGGCAACCAGGCAAATGATGATTGTAAAAATATTTCTGACCAGAGCTGAAATTTCGTAAGAGCTGGTTTTTCTTAAAAGAGTTTCAAACAGCAGAGCATTGATAAAACGGACAAAAGTGATGACCAATATAAGCCACAAAACTATATTAACGATCCGAAAAAAATTGTAGAGTAAAGCAATAGCGACATCTACCTGATCCTGACTGACCGATGTAAAAAACGCGGAGTAATAACTTTTGACGGGATCTTCAATAAACTTCAGTAAAATCAAGGAGGCGATAAGAATGCCCGCCATAGAAATAAATACAAAAAATTGTTTTCTTAAATCGGATTTGGTCATAAGTCAAAATTGAAGTCGGTTGTTTAATTAACCAAAAATAATTAAATAGTAATAGTTATGTCAATTAAAAACGGTTGTCACAAGCAGAAGAATTGACAAGATTGAGAGAATGATCGTCATCAGCCAAGCAAAACATTTGAACAGAAAACTGTTTTTGTATTCGCCCATAATATCGGCGTTGCTCGAGAGCGTAACGATGGCGATTAGTAAAAAGGGAAGCAACAGTCCGTTGATACTTTGGGTAAAGATAAGCAGTTTAATCTGAGGAATTCCCGGGATTAGGGCAACAATCGCGCCGATTAAAATGAGCGAAGTAAAAATACCGAGAAAAATCGGCGCTTCCCGAAAAGAATGCGAAAGTCCTTTTTCAACGCCGAGTGCTTCGCTCAGCGAATAAGCGGTCGCCAGCGGCAAAACGCCCATCGCCAGCATTGCCGCGCCGAAGAGTCCGATAGCAAAAAGATACTGCGCATAAACACCGGCAAGTGGAACGAGTGCTTTTGCGGCAGTGGCAGCCGAATCGAGTTCTGTAATTCCTTGTTGATGCAGCGTCGTAGCGCTCGAGATAACAATAAAGGCAGCGATCGTTAATGCGAAAATTGTTCCGACAATAACATCTGCCCGCGCCAGCGGATAATCTTCTTTGGTCAAACCTTTTTCAACCACCGAAGACTGCACATAAACTTGCATAAACGGCGTGATGGTTGTGCCGATCAGAGCCATCACTGTGTAGATATAAGCTGAATCGAAGCTAAAGCTTGGGGTAACCATTTCAGAGCCAATTTCAACCCAACTCGGTTTGGACATAAAAGCCGAAATAATGTAACCGAAGAACACGAGTGACATTGCAAGAAACACTTGTTCAATGCGTTTTTGCGTACCTTTGACCACTAACCACCAAATTGCACCGGAGGTCAGCGGAATAGTGATATAGCGCGAAATGCCAAAAAGCTCGGACGCCTGGGCGATACCGACAAATTCCGAAATAATAACGCCCGTGTTGGCAATAAAAAGGGCAAGCATGACGAGCGCCGTCCAGCGGACACCAAATTGTTCACGGATTAAGTCAGCCAATCCCTGCCCGGTCACAACTCCCATCCGGACGCACATTTCCTGTATTATAATCAGACTAAACGTCATCGGAATGAACGCCCAGAGAAGTGTGTAGCCGTAGCTTGCACCGATACTTGAGTAAGTAGCAATTCCGCTCGCGTCGTTACCGGCGTTGGCGGCAATTATTCCGGGTCCTAAAACGGCAAGGTAGGCATAAAATTTATAGGAAGATACAGCGCGGCGGATACGCGCGGGAGAACGGCGCAGGTTCTGCACAAAGTGTTTGATGGAAAACCCGGATAAATTCATTGAAAGTAAAGTCGCCTTCGTTCATAAATCAGTTGTCAGCTATCAGTTGTCAGTTCTCAGTATATCCTGACGGATATAACTGTGGCTGTTGACTGAATCGAAAATTGAATATAACGCGATTATACAAAACTTAAAAGCGAGCGATTATGAATTTTGAATTTTTCGACAAAAAACCATAAACTTAAAGTTAAAATAGTTTTTAATCCAAAATCCAAAATCTAAAATCCAAAATCAAATATGTTACACAATCTCTTCAACGCGCGACAAACATTCAAAACAGGCAGCGGCGCGGACGGCGTTTTCTATTCTCTGCCACAACTCGAAAAAGAAGGCATCGCTAAAGTTTCATCACTGCCCATCTCAATTCGCATCGTGCTTGAATCGGTTTTGCGAAACTTCGATGAAAAAAAGGTCAGAGAACGAGACGTTCGAAACATCGCCAATTGGGGCGCGAATGACGAACGCATCGAAGAAGTTCCGTTTGTCGTGGCGCGCGTTATTTTGCAGGATTTTACCGGTGTTCCGCTCCTGGTTGACCTTGCCGCGATGCGCTCTGCCGTCGAGCGGATGGGAAGGGAAGTTAATCTAATCGAACCGCTCGTGCCGGTTGATTTGGTGATTGACCATTCGGTGCAGGTTGATTATTCGGGTTCGGAAGATGCCTACGAGAGAAATATGGAGATTGAGTTCCGGCGCAACGAGCAGCGTTACCGTTTTCTCAAGTGGGGAACGCAGGCGTTTGACGGTTTCCGCGTCGTGCCGCCGGGAATCGGCATTGTTCACCAGGTGAATCTCGAATATCTGGCAAAAGGCGTGTTTGAACGCGACGGCGTTTATTTTCCCGACACGCTCGTCGGCACGGATTCGCACACGACAATGATCAACGGTCTTGGTATTGTCGGTTGGGGCGTCGGCGGAATCGAAGCCGAAGCCGGAATGCTCGGTCAGCCCGTCTATATTCTCACGCCGGATGTTGTCGGCGTTCACTTAACGGGCGAGTTGCCGCAGGGCGCAACCGCGACTGATTTGGTTTTACGGATTACGGAGATGCTCCGAAAGGCGCAGGTGGTCGGCAAGTTTGTCGAGTTTTTCGGTGAAGGCGCGGCTTCATTACACGCCGCTGATCGCGCGACGATTGCGAATATGGCTCCCGAATATGGCGCGACGATGGGCTTTTTTGGCGTGGACGAAAAAACGCTCGAATATTTTGCCGCGACGGGCAGAAACGCCGAAGACATCGAAACGATTCGCAATTATTACACCGCGCAGGAAATGTTCGGCATCCCGAAAGAAGGCGAGGTTAATTACACAACCGTTCTGGAACTCGGTTTAGCGACAATTACACCGGCGGTTGCCGGTCCGAAACGACCGCAAGACCGCATCGAGCTTTCTAATCTCGACGACCGGTTCATTGAACTTTTCACCCAATCGACAGCTAATGGCGGCTACGGCAAAACTTCGGACGAGCTTGAAAAGCGTTATATGGTGACGATGGGCGTATCAATGGCGACGACCGCGACGGCAGAAGGCGGCGGCGAACAAAGTTCGAGGTCAGTTCCGCTTCCGGTTTTCGGCGAAGGCAATGTCAGCGAAAAAAATACCAATGTTTTAACCGAAGTTGAGATGATGAATAACCGTCCGACCCCCGACCGCGTTGATTTTTCGGTGAACGATTGTCCGGCGACTCCAATCTCCGTCGGACACGGTGATGTGCTGATTGCCGCCATAACTTCCTGCACAAACACTTCAAACCCGAGCGTCATGCTTGCCGCCGGAATCCTCGCGAAAAAAGCGGTGGAAAAAGGTTTGACCGTTCCTTGTTACGTCAAAACAAGTCTCGCGCCGGGTTCGCGTGTTGTGACCGATTATCTGGAAAAGACGGGTTTGCAACCCTACTTGAATCAACTGGGTTTTAATCTGGTCGGCTACGGCTGCACGACGTGTATCGGAAATTCCGGTCCGCTCGATGCGGGCATTGAAGAAGGTCTTGTCGAACACGATTTGGTCGCGGCTTCGGTTCTTTCCGGAAACCGTAATTTTGAAGCCCGCATTCACCAGAATATTAAGGCTAACTTTCTGATGTCGCCGCCGCTCGTCGTTGCTTATGCGCTTGCCGGAACCGTCATCAAAGACGTTTATTTGCATCCGATTGGACAGGATAAAGACGGAAACGATGTTTTTCTTAAAGACATCTGGGCAACGCTCGATGAAGTCAAGGAAGTTTTGCAAACAGCTTTCGAGCCGGAAATGTACAAAAAACTTTACGCGGATTTCGCCGAACAGAATCCGCTCTGGAACGAGATTCCGTCGAGCGAAGGCGATGTTTATGAATGGGAAGAAAGCTCGACTTATATTCAGGAGCCACCTTATTTTACGGATTTTTCGATGGATCCGGGCAAGTTTTGCAATATTAGCGGCGCGCGTGCGCTGGCAATTTTTGGTGATTCCGTGACAACCGACCACATCTCGCCTGCGGGCGCGATAAAACCGATTTCACCAGCCGGGCTTTATTTGCAGGAAAATGGCGTTGAGCCGATGAACTTTAACTCATACGGTTCACGGCGCGGCAATGACCGTGTAATGGTGCGCGGAACATTCGCCAACGTCCGCATCAAAAATCTGATGGTAGCGCCGGTCGAAGGCGGCTTTACAAAGCACGTGCCGAGCGACGAAAATATGTCAATTTACGATGCGGCAATGCGTTACAAAGAAGAAAACACACCGTTAATGATTTTCGCTGGAGGGGAATACGGTACGGGTTCATCACGCGATTGGGCGGCGAAAGGCACATTACTGATGGGAGTCAAAGCCGTCGTCACCGAGTCGTTCGAGCGTATTCATCGTTCAAATCTGGTGGGTATGGGTGTGTTGCCTTTACAGTTCGCGGAAGGCGAATCGGTGCAGACGTTAAATCTCGACGGCACGGAAACTTTTGATTTAGTCGGTCTCGAAGG
>MWVV01000110.1_pt1 | contig 29212 bp, 27 predicted proteins | sample 1047281 | NCBI WGS metagenome assembly MWVV01 (sample SAMN06349986, study PRJNA376086) | soil metagenome | isolation source: PT-2 sample Antarctic (ecotone) soil | place: Antarctica | collected 2015-01-13 | reverse complement strand
AAGGCGTGGCTTTTGCCATTTTTGTAACCTTTGTCCAGTTCAGCCCGTTGCTTTTCATTGAATTTAACTACTTTTATTTTACCCATTTCAGAAAATAGTTTAGCCTATTTCTGTTGGGGTGCTTAAATGTTTGATAATTCATTAGCATTTTCCGTCCCATCAAATGTATTTTAATAAAATGCTGCAAAATAATAATTCTGTGTTAGTTAATTCGAGGAAAATGGATAATCAAGTTCATCGTAGTTGGAGCGCCGAGTTGATTAAACAAAACGCAAAATTATTAATTCTTTTTGGTGAATTTGAAAGCGAAATTAAACATCGACATTTAGGCGTTATCAGACGTGGAACTTTGAGTTATGAATATTATTGGTTTGATCGTTGGTTTAACATATTTCGATTTCACGAACCGGATGGAAGTTTGCGAAATTTTTACTGCAATATAAATAAACCGCCTGTTTTTGAAAATAATACTTTAAATTATATTGATCTCGATATTGATATAATCGTTTGGAATGATTACCGATGTGAAATTTTGGACGTTGATGAATTTGAAGAAAATACCAAAAAATATAATTACTCAGAACAACTCGTCAAAAAAACAAAAAACAGCTTGGCTCAACTTTTAAAGCTAATCGATAATCGTCAATTCCCTTTTAACGAGAAATTTAACTTTGACACTTTCAATAACAAAAATTGATTTAATAGATGCTAAAGCCGTTTGGCAAAGAAATTTTCTTGTTTACCGAAGACTTTGGAAAACAGAATTAATTGCTCCGATTATCGAACCGATTTTTACATTTTTCGCCTTCGGTTTCGGAGTCGGGTCTCTGGTTGCGTCAGAAGTACAAGGGATGAGTTATCTATCCTTTGTGGGAGCAGGTGTTTTGGCATTTACGGTTTTGATGAGAACAATTTTCGAAATGACCTACGGCGCATTTTTTCGGATGGTTTATCAATCTACGTATGACGCTATTTTAGCCACGCCAATCAATGCCGAATCTCTCGCCTGCGGTGAAATCCTCTGGGCTGTGAGTAAAGGTGTTATTGATTGTCTTTTCATTTTGCCTCTGGTAATAATTTTCGGCTCGGCAACTTCCATCCTGACACCTCTGGCAATTCTGCCTCTGATCTTGGGTTGCATTTTGCTTGGAAGCGCTGCTTTGGGTCTTACTGCCCGAATTTTTGACATTGGTAGTTTTAATGTTTTTTTTGCGTTTTTCTTTTCGACAATTTTTCTTTGCGGAGCCTGGTTTCCGGTTGAACTTTTGCCATTCTGGCTGCAAATTGTTGCATACATTCTTCCGACTACAGCGGTGATTGACTTAACACGAGCGTGTCTGAACGGAAATTTTGCGATCCGGCACATTTACGAAATAATTTATCTGTTACTCACTTCCCTGTTTTTTGTCGAATGGTCGCTGCGGAGTATCAGAAAACGAATGGTTGTTTGAAACAAAGTTATAAATTCACGCTTGATGATGTTAAATTTGGAACTTAGTTTGTAATCAAGCGTTGAATCAGTTAAAACGCTACACAAAAAATAAGGAGTAAAACAAATGAAAGCAAAAACATTTCTGTTTTTCGTCTTCGTGATAATTTTATCAAATCAAATCTTTGCCCAAAATAATCAATCTGTTGCTAAGCCCGAGCAATCCATTCCATCATATACTCCGATTGATAATATCTCAGCCGAATTAACAAAGGTTTCTAAATCATTGCAAACTTTTAACAAAAATTTCACTGCATTTCTCGAACGCTTGCCGCAAGGATTGAAATTCAGCGAGAAACAACAAAATCTTTTGCTCGCTTTTGAAATTCTCATTCGTGCCGAGCAACGGCTTGAAATTTTACAAAAATTTCAGATAGATTTAACAGAAAGACAAGCCACTGTCAAAACTCGCATGGCGCAGATTGATCGGGACTCCACGCCCGAAGGCATCGACCGCAATATCGCTTTTCTGGGCACGACCAAAACAGAGGAAATTCGAGATAGTCGTCGAAGAACCCTTGAAGCTGAAAGAAACAGTCTTCGACAAATATTGGCTGAAATAAATCTGAATCTTTCCGACACGAGCGAGGAACTGCGTCAAGCATCTTCATTTGTCAAAAGACTTCGAGATAAAGTTCTCCCGCAAATCGAAAGAGAGATTGTGAATTTCTAAATTCGAGCGGTGAGTTTTGGATAAAAATTTAATTTTGCAAAATTTTGCAAACTCGCTAAACTATCACTCATTGCAATCTCCAGACAATAATTTATGAAAAAACTCGAAATTCTCCAGGAAAAATCACGCCTTGCAGAACAAGGCGGTGGGAAAGCGCGTATCGAAAAACAACGCGACGCAGGCAAAATGAGCGCGCGTGAACGAATTGATTTTTTTCTCGATGAAGGCTCGTTTGAAGAATTCGATAAATTTGTCGTTCATCGTTCAAACGACTTCGGGCTCGAGAAACAAAAATTTGCCGGTGATGGGGTCGTTACCGGACATGGCTTAGTGGACGGCAGAGAAGTTTTTGTTTTTGCGCAGGATTTTACTGTTTTTGGCGGCTCTCTATCGGAAACTCACGCCGCTAAAATTTGTAAAGTGATGGATTTTGCGATGAAGATCGGCGCGCCGGTCGTTGGTCTTAACGATTCGGGTGGAGCGAGAATCCAGGAAGGAGTTGTTTCACTAGCCGGTTATGCTGACATTTTTCTTCGTAATACATTAGCCAGCGGTGTCGTTCCGCAAATTAGCTGTATTATGGGACCCTGTGCCGGCGGCGCGGTTTACAGCCCGGCGATTACGGATTTTAATATCATGGTTAAAAATTCTTCTTATATGTTTATCACCGGACCGGAGGTAATAAAAACCGTAACCCACGAGGAAGTTACAAAAGATGAATTAGGCGGCGCGATGACGCATAATCAAAAAAGCGGAGTCGCGCATTTCGCCGCCGATGACGACGAACATTGTCTTCTTTTAACCCGCGAACTTTTATCTTTTGTTCCTTCAAACAATATGAAAAATCCGCCGTTTATTACTACTAGCGATCCTTCAAATCGCGTCGAAGAAAAACTAAACACCTTGATTCCGGAGGTTTCCACGCAGCCTTACGACATTCGCGATTTGATTAATTTAGTGACGGACGATAATTATTTTTTTGAAGTGCAAGAGCATTATGCGCCAAATTTAGTTGTCGGTTTTGCCCGTTTTGGCGGCTTTTCTGTTGGAATTGTTGCTAATCAACCGGCTTTTCTAGCCGGAGTTTTAGACATCGATGCTTCGGTTAAGGGAGCGAGATTTGTCCGGTTTTGCGATTGCTTTAATATTCCTTTAATTACCTTTGAAGATGTACCCGGATTCCTGCCCGGCATTAATCAAGAGCATTTCGGTATTATAAGGCACGGGGCAAAGCTTCTTTACGCTTTTGCCGAAGCAACCGTCCCGAAGATAACTGTTATCACTCGTAAAGCCTACGGCGGAGCCTACTGCGTGATGGCTTCAAAGCATATTCGAACAGATTTGAATTTTGCTTATCCAACTGCGGAAATTGCCGTAATGGGCGCTGAAGGCGCAGTCGGAGTACTATACCGAAACGAAATACTTGGTTCGGATGAACCGGAGACTTTCAAAAAATTAAAGATTTCCGAATTTGAAGACAAATTTGCAAATCCTTATATTGCTGCTCAAAAAGGTTTTATAGACGAAGTAATCGAACCGGCTTTCACCAGACCAAAAATTATTCGCGCACTTTCTCTTCTCCAAAATAAGCGTGATACCAATCCACCGAAAAAACATGGTAATATCCCGCTTTAGAAAATACTTTAAAGGTCTACGCAATGACAGTTAAAGCAAACTCTTAAACTAAAGTCTTTTATACTATTGATAATAGCCGCTTGATGGATACAATATTTGGACAAAGACCAACCTGTGCAGAAATAAATCTTGCTAATCTTGCCTTCAATTTTAATTCTGCAAAAAAATTTATTGGCGCAAATATAAATTATATGGCTGTCGTTAAAGCCGACGGTTATGGTCACGGTGCGGTCGAGTGTGCAAAAAAACTTGAGTCTATTGGAGTTGAATGGTTGGGCGTTGCCCTGCCGGAAGAAGGCTTAGAACTGCGTGCGAATAAAATAAAATTACCAATTTTATGTTTAGGAGGTTTTTGGAGCGGACAAGAGAAACTTTTGATTGAAGAAAAATTAACTCCGGTTATATACCGTCTCGAACAAGCTGAAAATTTGAACCGAGCAGCCCAAGAGAAAGGAGTTGTCGTTAATGTCCATATAAAAATTGATACCGGAATGGGGCGCATTGGTGTCAGGGTAGATGAAGTAAAAAATTTTGTTGAACGATTAAAGAATTTTAGGAATTTGAATATCCAGGGAATAATGACTCATTTTGCTGCCGCCGACAATTTACAGGAAAATGAATTTACAAATCTGCAAATTAAAAGATTTGAAGATGTTTTGAAAATTTTTGCTGAAAATAGAATTGAACCGACATTTCGAGATTTAGCTAACTCGCCCGGCGCTGTTGTTCACGAAAATTCCCTCGGGAATATGGTGCGACTTGGCGGTATTTTATATGGCTTGGGCGATGACGTTTTACCGGCAGGGGTGGACAAACCCGAATTAAGACCCGTGATGTCGGTTCACACCCGAATATCTCAGTTAAAAAAAGTTCCAAAAGGTGAATCGATCGGTTACAGCCGAACCTTTATGACAAACAAAGATTCATTAATAGCAACTATTCCGATCGGGTACCAAGATGGTTTTGCGCGGTCTCTCTCTAATTGCGGACGTGTCATCATTAATAATTGTTTTGCACCGGTTGTTGGAAGGGTTTCGATGGACTGGACAATTGTTGACGTTACAAGCGTCCCAAATGTTAAAGTAGATGATGAGGTAATTATCATCGGAAGCAACAACGGATTGAGCATAACGGCTGAAGAGTTGGCACGAAAAACAGGAACGATTTCTTACGAAATTACTTGCCGTATTAACTATAGAATACCAAAAAAATATGTTGGAAGCTAAGAAAAACTTTTTGTTCGAAAAATTTTTTGTTATCTACAACCGCAAATTGCTCAAACGACGTTTTGGTTCCATAAAAGTTTTAGGCTTAAAATCTTTGGAGAATAAAAAACCAAACTTACCTCTTATTATTTATGCGAATCATTCAAGCTGGTGGGACGGTTTAGTGATTCTGGAAGTTTTATCGAATTTTGTATTTGACAGATACGTTATGATGGAGGAAAAACAATTGCGGAAATTAAGATTTTTTCGCCGCTTGGGAGCCTTTTCGGTGGCGCGAGATAATCCTCTTGAGGCTGTAAAAAGTATTAAATACTCCATTAAAATTTTAACCGAAAAAATAAACAGAACACTCTTGCTATTTCCGCAGGGCGAAATTCTTCATAATGACATCCGTCCTCTGCGATTTTTTAATGGTTTGGCTAAAATAATTGAACAAACCGGCAATTGCCTGGTTTGTCCTTTAGTAATCAGGTATGAATTTCGAGGACATTTCAAGCCGGAAATTTTTATTACAATTGGCGAGCTGATGGCTTTTGAGTTTGTTGATAAAATTGTCGGAAAAAAGGTTACCAACGAACTCGAAGCGGTGATGACAGATTATTTAGACGAATTAAAAAGTAAATTGATAAATAACAATTTCGACAACTTTAAAAAGATTCTATAAATGTCGATTCCCAAATTTTCCTTAATTGAAATACCCATCTTGCAAGAACTTGTCGCGACGGGTGGAACAGATGACGTGCGTTTTTTATATGTTCGTCTTTTAGATTATTTTCCGCAATTACTTGAAAAAGAAGTGAGCGGAATAAAAGAAGGAAAGAATGGAAGCTGGCGGAAAACAGTTCAAAAAGCCGGTAAAATGTTGAACGAAAAAAACCTTGTAACTCGTAAAAAAGGTGTTTGGTCAATCACTGACAAAGGAAGAATCGAAGTAGATTTGGAAGCTTCCGGCTTCACTATCACAAAACCGCAAACAACCTCAATATCACACGGTAATATCCAGGAAATGTTATTGGAAATCGGAACAAGTCTCGGTTTTTATACTGAAAAGGAATTTGAGTTTTATGATGTCATTTGGCGCGAAAACAGAAAAAGTTTGCGTCTCTCACATGTCTTCGAAGTCCAAAGTAAAGGTAATCTCGATTCGGCATTTGCAAAATTAAAACGCGCATACGAAGCCCAGCGTACAAAACCGTTTCTCGTTATCTCTTCGGAAACCGATTTAAACCGCGCGCGCCAATCTCTAACCAGAGAATTTCAAGATTTACAAACGGTTCTAATCGTCATTACTTTCGCCCAAGTCAAAAAAATTCACTCTAATCTCAAAAATATCGCTGAAATTGTGAGAGAGTTTCTGTTAAAATGATTTCATCAAAATGAGCAGTGAAACTCCGATTCGAAGGCAATATCTGGATATTAAAGCCAATCATCAAGATTCTATATTGCTTTTCCGTCTGGGCGATTTTTATGAAGCGTTTGACGAGGATGCAAAGCTTCTGGCGCGTGAGCTGGACATCGTTTTAACTTCGCGTTCGATGGGCAAAGACGCGCGCGTACCGCTCGCCGGCGTACCCCATTTTGTTCTTGAAAAACATCTGGCGACACTCATTTCACGTGGTCATCGGGTGGCGATTTGTGAACAGACTTCTGCCTTGCCGGTTAAAGGAACAGATGGAAAAAAACTTATCACGCGCGAAGTCGTCCGAATTGTTACGGCTGGAACAATCATCGAACCGCAGCTTCTCGATAGTAAAACAAATAATTATTTGGTTTCGTTTGTCAGCGACGGAATTCGCGCCGGAATAGCTTATGCTGATATTACGACCGGCGATTTTGCAGTTACGGAAATCAATAATAAAGACGCTCTTGCCGAACTCCAACGCCTCGTGCCTGCTGAAATTTTAATTGCCGAATCGCAGGAAGAATTTAGTAACAGGGATCTGCCGCAAACGGTAACCAAATTAGACGCCCGGCTCTTTTCATTTGAAAACGCCAAAAAAACGCTTTTTAATCATTTCAAAACAAAAACACTAAAACCATTCGGTCTCGAGAATGCGGTTTTAGCCGTGTCCGCTGCGGGCGCTTTAATTTCTTATCTGAATAAAACCCAAACAGGTACAACGGCGGAACAGCTTACCAGACTAAACAGTTACGACAGCCGTGCGTTTATGATGCTCGATTCGCGCACGCTGCGCAGCTTGGAAGTTCTTGAAAGCGGAGCGGGAACAAGTCTTCTGTCAGTGACTGACCGCACCGAAACGGCGATGGGCGGAAGATTGCTGCGAAAATGGTTTCGCCAACCGCTGCTCGATGTGACCGAAATTTTTCGTCGTCAAGAACACGTCGCCTGGTTCAAGGAAAATTCGTCTGAACGACAAAAGTTACGAGAGATTTTGTCAAATATTAAAGATTTAGAAAGGCTTTCGAGCCGGACGAAAGCGAATTTTTTGTCGGCTTACGAGCTCAAAGCTTTTGGAAAAAGCCTGGAACTGATTCCGAAAATAAAGGAAATTTTAAGAACTGATGCAATCCGCTTTGGACAGATTCTATCGCATTTACCGGAATGTGCTGAAACAGCAAATTTAATAGAAAGCGGAATTTCAGACGAACATCCTTCGAGATATGCTGACCAATTCGGCGTTATTCGCGAAGGGTTTTCTGTCGAGCTCGACAAACTCCGAAATATTTTGAAGGACGGAAAAGGCTTTTTGGCGGAACTCGAAAAACGCGAGCGTGAAAAAACGGGGATAAAGAGTTTACGCGTCGGTTTTAACAAAGTATTCGGCTATTATATTGAAGTAACTAAGCCAAATTTGCGGCTTGTACCAAGTGACTATACGCGAAAACAAACTCTTCTACCCGCTGAAAGATTCGTCACCTTAGAGTTAAAAGAATATGAATCGTTAGTCATTCACGCACAGGAACGAATTGCCGAATTAGAAAATAATCTGTACCGGCAAATATGTCTGGAGGTCGCGAAAAACCGTCCGAAGATTTTACTCGCCGCTTCGACAATAGCGTATCTTGACACAATTTGCTCGCTGGCTGAAGTTGCGGAAGATTTTAACTACTCGCGTCCGACGGTTAATGAAACTTCGCTTCTCAGGATAAAAAAAGGTCGTCACCCGGTTTTAGAGAAAATATTTCGTGCCGATGAAGCAGAATTTATTGGCAACGACGCGGCTCTCGGCGGCAATGGCGCACCGCAGATCGGTTTGATAACGGGACCGAACGCTTCCGGCAAATCAACATATCTACGACAGATAGCTTTAATTGTTTTGCTCGCCCAAATCGGAAGTTTTGTTCCGGCAGATGAAGCGGTCATCGGCATTTGCGACCGAATTTTCACACGCATCGGTTTGTATGACAAAATCGGCAGCGGCGAATCAACATTTATGACTGAAATGATTGAAACCGCCGAAATTTTACATCACGCCACACCGCAGAGCTTAATTCTGCTTGATGAACTCGGTCGCGGAACTTCAACTTATGACGGTTTGGCTGTTGCCCGGTCTGTTGTGGAATTTATTCACAATCATCCGAAAATAAAATCGCGTACATTATTTGCTACGCATTACCATGAACTCGCTGAACTTGCCGAAGTTTTGAAGAATCTTGACAATTACTTCTTCCTAATCGAAGAGAAAAAAGATAAGCTGATTTTCAGATACAAAATTGCAAAAGGCACGGCGCTAAAAAGTTACGGTGTTTACGCTGCAAAACTTGCGGGATTGCCGCAACCGATTATCCGAAGGGCAGAGGAATTACTTCTTCAATACGAAAAAGAAACAGGCGACGACGCGAATTTTAATATTAATTCGACTGATATAGAGATGAAATTATCTGAAATCGATGCCGACACGCTGTCACCGGTCGAGGCTTTGATGAAGATTTACGAACTAAAGAATTTGATTTCGAGAGAGCAGCAATCAACACCAAAGGAAATAAAAGCGATAAGGTAATTTTTGTTTCGCAGTGTAAAATTAATTAGGTTTTTTGAACAAGGAGGAATGGAGGATGGCAATTTTTAACTTCAAATATTCTGATTTATTGAATATTAATAAAAAGGAATTTTTGTACCGTATTTATGACAAAGCTTTTTACGAAGAAGATTTATTGAGCAGCGCCGCACAAGTGGCTTTTTTCTTTGTATTTGCGCTCTTTCCATTACTACTTTTTTTGGTCAGTTTGTTTGGCATCGTACTCGAATCAGCCGAAGATATGCGAATGGAACTTTTCTTTTATTTGCGTCAAGTACTGCCAGGCTCGGCAATTGATTTGGTGCAAAAAACTATTGCTGAAGTGACGGAAAACAGTTCGGGCGGAAAACTGACCTTAGGAATTTTGGTTGCATTATATTCGGCTTCCGCTGGAATTGACAGCATCCGTATCGGGCTCAACGGAGTTTATAACTTAACGGAGACCCGTCCCTGGTGGAAAACCAAATTACTTTCAATTTTTTTAACATTTATTTTAGCAATTTTGATTACCATTGCGCTCGGCATTATTTTTTACGGCGGAAAATTTCTCACTTTTGTTCTCGATTGGATAAATTTGCCGATTACCTCACCGTTATTTTTGGGATTTTTGCAAACGGTGACGGTCCTAGTCGTTTTAGTCTTAACTTTTGCACTACTTTACAACTACCTTCCAAAACATAAAAAGCCGAGTTGGGTCTGGGTTACACCCGGCGCAACTTTGGGCATTGTACTATGGCTTGCGCTATCCTATGCTTTTCGGCTTTATCTTGGATATTTCAACACATACGACAAAACCTACGGCTCGCTCGGGGCATTGATTATTTTGATGCTATGGCTTTACCTGACAGCGTTGGTTATCCTACTCGGCGGTTCGATTAATGCCGTTTTGCAGGAATACACCGACCCAGAAACAGCCGAAGCCGGTGAAAAGAAAAAAGCTGCCCTAGAAGTTGTCAAAGACCCGGAAAATACCTCTTTAGCGTCGGCTAAGGATAATTTTGATAAAAATAAAAGGATTCCGACATTGACTTCTAAAACTAAAAATAATGACGCAAGCGTAACGGAAGAAGAAATATTATTAACAATGGAAAACCAGGTGTTTGAATCGGAAATTGATTCGCCGACGACGATTACTGAAGAAGACAGAAAAAAAATCAGCGCAAAATCTTCTACGAACTTGATTGTCGGTTCGATTTTTGGATTTCTTGCCGGGATGTTTTTCAAAAGAAAAAAGTAGTCATATTTTAACTATTACAGAACTTGTTTTCTAAATATTTAATTTACAACTTGATTTTATGTCATTAATGCTCAAGGAAATATGCGAACAACCTGTTGCGCTTGAACAAACGATTCAAGCCGAACAGGAAAAAGTAAAAAAACTCGGCGAATTTTTAAAAACAAAAGATATTGATTTAATAGTCATTGTGGCTCGCGGCAGTTCCGACAACGCCGCGCTCTTTGGACGTTATCTTTTTGAAATTACAACCGGAACTCCCGTTTCACTATGCGCGCCTTCGGTATTTACGCTTTACAATGCAAAATTAAAATTAAAAAGAGCTTTAGTGATTGGTGTTTCCCAATCCGGCGAAGGCGTTGATATAAATAAGGTACTCGAAAGCGCGAAGAATTCCGGCGCTTTTACAATCGGAATTACGAATCAAGCAAAATCTTCGATGGCAAAAATTGCCGACGAAACTCTTTTAACGCATGCCGGTCCCGAAAGAAGTGTCGCCGCCACAAAAACTTACACTGGTCAGATGCTCCATTTCTATATGCTCGCATCCGCGCTCTCCGGCATTAAACTCGGGTATAAAAAAATCCCGCATTTTTGTGATGCTGCCTTAAAACTCGAAACCGAAATAGAAGAATTGGTTCAGAGATATGTGTTTATGGAAAACTGCGTCGTTGTCGGACGCGGATTAAATTACGGCAATTCGTATGAACTTGCCTTGAAGTTGATGGAAACCTGTTATGTCGTTGCGGAGAGATTTTCTTCGGCGGATTTTTTTCACGGTCCGCTGGCAATCGTTGAACGACGCTTTCCGGTCATTTTATTCGCCCCGTCTGGCGTCACGAAAACAAGTAATATTGATTTATTAAAACGCTTGAAAGAACTGCACGCCGATTCTTTTTCGATTACAAATGACAAAACCGTTGCTTCTTTGAGTTCGCGCGTATTGCAGATGCCGAAAGAAATTGAAGAATTTCTTTCACCGATTCCGTTTATAATTCCGGCGCAACTTTTTGCCGCGCTTCTGGCTAAGGCAAAAGGTATTGATGCAGATGCTCCCCGTTCGCTATCTAAAGTAACTAAAACGATATGAAAAAATTGTCGGTGGTCTGCGGTTAGTAAAACAGTTTAACAAATCTGTGTTTATCGTTCTTATCTGTAGTTGATTTTTCCTGTGTTTTATCAAAATGAACTCTGCAAATTCAATTTGAAAACATTGCAGTTTACTGGAAAGCCGGCTGACCAAACAAGCATCTGAAAGGATGCGCGCGAGGACCCGCAGAATTTTAAATTACAAAAGTTTGCGCACAAAATAAATTATTTTCTCCAAATTTTGACGATAAATGATTCCTCTTATTGCAAAAATCGCTTTTTTTGTGCTGGTCTTTTCTCTCGGCTTTATGCAGCCGGCGGTTTTCATTCTCCGCTTTCCGATTCCGGCAACGGATTTAATTTTTTTATTCACATTTTTTATCTGGTTTCTTTCAATTATTTTTAAAAAGAAAGATTTTCGTTTGAGTAAATTTTATCTTCCGTTAATCCTTTATTTCCTTGCCTTGTTTTTTTCAGCAGCTTTTTCGGAAAATCGAGAACAAAGTTTTATAAAGCTGCTCGGCGAAATATACCTGCTCGGTTTGGCGGTTTTAAGTTTTAATCTTGTTCGCTCCGTCAAGGATGCTAAAAACGTAATTTTTATATGGACTGCCGCCACTTTTGTAGCTTGTCTGGTCAGCGCCGTCTCGCTTGCAATATTTTATTTTGACCGCGGAAATTCTCTCTTTTCTTTTTCCTTTTCGCATTATGGAACGCTACCACCTGGAAATTACCCGCGTATTCACAGCACTTTTCAAAATGCGAATATGTTTTGCAATTATTTAAGTGTCAGTTTGATGCTTTTCATGGCGGCATACAAACTCAATTGGTTAAACAAAATTTTTTTGGTAGTTTTTCTAGCCTTTTTCTCTATTGCCGCGTTTCTAACATTATCACCGGGTTTAGGCGGCATTTCGCTCTGTCTCGGAGTATGGTTTTGGCGCGAGTTTAAAGAGAAAAAGCAAATTTTTCCGGCACGTTTTAGTTTGTTGAGCGGAATTCTTGGGGCTCTTTTATTTTTTGCCGCTTTACTTTTTGCACCGAACGAAAATCCCCTTTCGCCTTATCGTTTTAATTTTTTTGGAACGGTGATTTATCCGTCGGAAAGGCTTCTCGCTTGGGAGGCTTCACTTCATACGCTTGCTGCAAATCCTTTTTTTGGTCGCGGAATCGGTTTGGATGTTGTTAGTATCTACTCGATTATTGCTTCGGGGCAGGAACACTTTGTCGGCGACTCGCACCAGCTTTGGCTCAATGTCGCCGGACAAGCCGGAATGTTCGGATTGATGGCGATTTGTTTTTTATGTTATTTCTTCTATAAAAAAGCGTTGCCGCTAAAACTCGACAACAATCCGCAGACAATTTTGCGTGTGAGTTTGGGTATGGCATTCATTGGAGCTTTTCTTTATCAAGGCTTAGGCGGCTCTTTTGAAGACGCCAGACATTTGTGGGTTTTAATCGGCTTACTGGGAAGTTTCAGCGAGAAAATTTCTTGATGAAACGCCTAAGTTTATGATATTTTCACTTCATTCAAAAAAACATCTCTTTTATGTCGACTGTCAACTTAATTTCCCCAAAACAACCTTTTAGTTCTTCAATTTCTTCGGAGGATGTCGAGGTTTCAATTGTAATTCCGTGTTTAGATGAAGAGGACACTTTGGAATATTGCATTCGGAAAGCCCAAAAAGCAATCGAAGTATCATGTATAAAAGCCGAAATCGTAGTTGCGGACAACAATAGTATTGACAATTCGGCTGCCATCGCGCGGAGAAACGGCGCGCGAGTTATAAAGGTTATAGAAAAAGGCTACGGACACGCCTTGATGGGCGGAATTGCCGCCGCAAAAGGCAAATTCATCGTTATGGGCGATGCTGATGAAAGCCACGATTTGTCGGAAATCAATAAGTTTGTCGCAAAACTTCGGGAGAATTACGATTTTGTTTTAGGCTGTCGTTTTCCAAAAGGCGGAGGAGAAATTTCTTCGGATTCGATGTCGTTTTTGCATCGTTGGATTGGCAATCCGTTATTTTCCCTACTTGTTCGGAATTGGTATCACGTGCCTGTCCACGATGTATATTGCGGTTTTCGCGGTTTTACGAGGGAGTTTTACGAAAAGCTCGATCTTCGTTGCACGGGAATGGAATTCGCCGTCGAAATGGTTATCAAATCGAGCTTTCAGAATGCACGAATCGCAGAAATTCCGATAACACATCATCCCGCCGGGCGCATATCTCACCCACCGCATATGAGAACTTTCCGCGACGGTTGGCGAACCGTTCGATTTTTATTGATGTATAGCCCGCGATGGCTTTTTTTACTTCCCGGCATTTTACTGGTTTTGCTCGGTTTATTCGTTTTTGCTTTTAGCCAATTTAAAGAATCGCAAAATGCGGAGATAGAAAACAATTTTACAATTGTGCGAACTCTGATGTTCGCAAGTTTAGCGATTCTTTGCGGTTATCAATCAATTCTTTTTGCCATTTTTACTAAAACTTTTGCCATTAGCGAAGGTCTGTTGCCTGAAGATAAACGTTTTCTACAGTTTTTTGAAATTGTTACTCTCGAACGCGGACTAACGGCTGCATTTGTCACGTTAATTTTTGGCATCATTTTTTTGATAACGGGTTTCAGTCGATCAAGCCTTTTATTTTTCGACACGCTGCACTTGTTTTTTTTCGGTGCGACTTTGATTGCTGTTGGATTTCAAACAATTCTTTCTGGATTTTTTACAAGCATTTTAGGAATGAAAAGAAAATGAAATTGACAAAGTTGCTTGATCCATCGACGCTTTCCGACGAAGAAATTCAAAACGCTTGGGAAGAAGCATACGAGCGTTTTGAAACTCAGAAAGAAGAAATCCAAAAATTTATTAAACGATTTAAATTTTGTCGGACAAAAAGATTGGAAGCGAGATGCGCAAATGGTCGAACTTTTTTGCGGGCGATGTAACGGTATCCCCGCTTTGGAAAAACTTGGTTTTACAAATTTGGAAGGAGTTGACATCTCACCCAATCTGTTAGCCAATTATCGAGGCAAAGCTAAACTTTATCAGTCTGATTGTCGAATCTTACCTTTTGCGGACAAAAGCCGCGATACGATTATTTTGCAAGGCGGTCTGCATCATCTTCCAAAATTTCCCGATGATGTTGAACAAACACTTTCTGAAATTCACAGAGTTTTACGTCCAACGGGTCGTTTTGTTTTGATTGAGCCTTGGCTGACTCCGTTCCTGCGACTAATTCATTTTTTAAGCGAGCGAAATTTTATCCGTTTGGTTTCAAAAAAATTTGACGCTTTTGCAGTAATGACGCATTACGAAAAGGAAACTTATTACCGGTGGCTTGGTCAACAAAGCGAAATACTTTTTTTATTAAAAAAATACTTCACCGCAGTTCAACTGTCGAAAAAATTCGGAAAGATTATTTTTATTGGAAAGCGGAAATAAAATTTTAGCTCAAATTATTGCCGCACCTACCACAAAATTTGATATTTGGCGGAAATTTTACGCCGCATCGCGGGCAATTTTTTTCAACTTGTTTGGGAACATTTCGGGAAAAATTCGGTTGCTCTCCGGTTAATTGACTCGCCGACAGGCTTTTCGAGCGCACGTTATTGAGTCCGCAGTGACCGCAAAAATTTGCAGAAGCCGGAAGAATTGCCGAGCAACGCGGGCAGGCGAAACTATTTTTTTTGCTGCCTTCGCTAATCAATGTAAAAGAACGACCGCCGCATCGTCCGCAGAATTTTACCCCTTCGGCAAATCGTGCCTGGCAATTTGTACAGGCAACAATGCCGGGTATCACGCTCGATTGAGGCGCGCCGCTCGTTCCGGATTGCGAAGGCGAGGGCTGACTTTTATTTTCGTGGATCGGTTTCAACTGCGCTTGAATAATTTGTTCGTCCGCGCCTTCCCTCACTTCTATGACGCGCTCATCGTCCTTTTCACCCGGCTTGGAAACTCTTAGAACGTGCTGTCCGGCGGGCACGGTGGTTAAAACTAATCTGCCCGAGCTTCCGACGCTTCCCTTGCGTTCATCATTGACATAAACTTCAGCGCTGTCCGGAGCTAGGATGATGAGCCGCGAGGTTCCGATGTTATTTTTATCTTTGCCGTCTTCTGCCGCCGTTTCTAATTTTGTAATCCATTCTGAAACCGTGGCGGGACGTTTATTCGGATCAATTTCCAGTGCGCTCATTACCGCCTTTTCGACAACATTCGGAATATCAGTTCGCAAGGTCGAAAGAAGCGGCGGCGTGTGCATAATTTTCTGCATCACGAGCTGCATCAAATCACCGGTAAAAGGTGTTCTTCCGCCAAGCATCAGATACGCGATTGTGCCGAGCGCATAGACATCCGCCCGCGCGTCAACTCCTAATTCCGCCTGCATTTGTTCTGGAGCCATAAATTCAGGCGTTCCAATAATTCCACGTGATGTTGGCGTAGCATTTGAGTTGGCATCAGTAACGGTTTGATTGACAATTTTTGCTAACCCGAAATCACCGACTTTGATAAAACCGTCTTCGTCCTTTTTGCCTTTTTGCATAATAAATATGTTGGCGGGCTTTAAATCCCTGTGCAGAATTCCCGCATCGTGGGCGGCTTCTACTCCGTCAGCAATTTGCCGCAAAAGCTTTACGGCTCGCTTGACCGGTAAAGTTCCCTCTCGTCTTAAAAGACGGTGGAGAGTTTCACCTTCAACATATTCCATTACCAGAAAAAAAACGCCGTCAGCAGTTTTGCCGAAATCGGTTACATCAACCACGTGCGGGTGCGAAATCGAAGCCGCAGACATTGCTTCACGCTCAAATCGCACAATTGCTTCGCCTTCCTGCAAATCTTCGCTGCTCAGAATATCTTGCCGGACGGTTTTAACCGCTACTCGGCGCGTTCCCAGATTTTGGTCTTTCGCTAAATAGACTTGCCCCATTGCGCCGCGTCCGATTCGTTTTTCAAGCAGATAACGATTTACCAGAAGTTTGTCTCCCGGCAAACTCGCGCGTGTTTGAGTTTTGTCGTGCGGACAGAAATTTACATCATCTGAAAAACACAGTTCGCATTTGGGACATTCTTTCATTTCGTGTTTATTTTCTCTTTATCAGCAACTTTTTCCAAATTGTGAACGCCGAAACAGTAAAATTTTTGCAAAGCCGGTTTTTTTGGACTTTAAAATTCAATGTTGTTATAATTCGTCTTCGAATTAATTTGGGTCGTTAGCTCAGTTGGTAGAGCAGCGGACTCTTAATCCGCGGGTCGCTGGTTCGATACCTGCACGACCCACCATTAAAATCAATAATAAAAGGCGAACAAAAATGTTCGCCTTTTATTATTTGGAGCTAATGCTATTGTCTCTTGCCGCAGTAGATAGGTTCATCACATAACACTTTACCCGCTAACGATGTTTTCAAAAAAGAAGCAGAGATGGATTTCTTGGCATTTGGTAACCCAACTGATAAACCGATTCCCAATGCTTTTGTGCTTTAAATAAAACAAAAATGAGGTTCTGATTATGAAAGTTTGGCTTCTATGGTTATCAATTATTGAAGCCCCGGAAATTAATGCTACGAGCGTCTTCTATTTGTTACTTTTTGTTTGGCTGTAGAGATGGTTTTGGAGTAAAATTTTCACAATCAATTCTCTTTAACTTTAACTTGTTAAATGAGAGAAGTTAACTCACGCGGTAAAAGATTCAAGCAACTCAAGTTGAAATTTTTTGGAGGGCTTAGAAATGAATAAAAGATTACACACTTTCCTGTGCCTTTGCGCGAGCATGTTTGTTTTTTCTTTGCAGACGAGTGCGCAGTTGAACATCCAAGCTATTGACGTAGCGGGTGACAGTATTTCCAAAGGCTTTAACGCAAGCGGCGCGCCTTGTACAAACACCGACCAGGAAGAATACAACTGGATAACCGGCGATACGCACGGGATGGATTTTTGTAGCGCGGGAAACGAAAATGTTTTTAGCGTAGTTGAGCGTTTGGAGTGCGACTATCGAACAAAAATTTTTACGCCTTTTCCGAATCACGCCGCATCGGGGGCGCGAATGCTCAATGATTTTGTCACGCAAGCGGGCGGTATCAAAAATTATTTGACGGTTCAACCCGCGCCGCGAATGGCGGCTGTATTTCTCGGTCATAACGATAATTGCTCGGGGACACTGACAAAAACAAACGTTTCCTGTTCAAGTCCCGACCTCGACCCGAATAATTATTGTCGAACAAAACCTGATTCGTTTGAGCGCGAATTTCGCAAAGGTTTGGAAGTTCTGATATCGATTCCGAACACACGAATTGCCGTCGCCGCGCCGGTACGAGTTTCACAGCTTTGTAATTTTCAAAACAAACCGAATTGCCAAGCCCCCGTGAGTTGTCAGGTTTTGTGGAATAACGTGAATATCTGCGCTTCTTTGACACGAGATTGTTCCCCGACTCGAATTGTCGATACATATATTACAATGAAAGCTTACCGAGACATTCTGAAAAACGTCACGGCGGAATACGCCGCGATTCTCGACGGCGGAGCTTCGAGAGTCGTCACTATCGGCGGCGAAACTATCGGCGGCGGAATTAAAGAGTCGGGCACTGTGTTCGTTTACAGTGATGCGGCTTGGCGTTATCGTTTCAGATCCGAACAGCTTTCGTGCTGCGATTGTTTTCACCCTTCCGCCGCCGGGCAAGACAAACTCGGGCAGATAATGAAAAACGGCTTGAGTTGTAGTGCCGTAAATCCTTGTTGTAAGGACACAGGCAACCCTTTGACCGACGGTAAATGCACCCGAACCGAAGCAAAAAGAATTTTTTACAAAGGATTTTTTGAGTAGGTTTTATTAACCTTTCATATTGAGCCGGATAAACAGCCTGACCGAATAAAGAACCAGGCTTTCAAAGCTTGATAGTCGAGAAACATAGATTTTTTGTGCTCCCTCGTAAAAATACGGCAAACCCAAAAGAGATGTTTAGTCGCCCTTTTTATTTTTTCGACTTTTTTCTAAATCCTTGCGTCTAAAAAACAAGCGTAAATTTTTGCGCTTCAAAGCGCGTTTAATAAACTTCTCGTGCGGAATCGGTTGAAAAACACGAGTAATGGTCAATCAATTAACGGATGAGCAATTAGTCGAAGTAGCCGTCGGGAATAATCCTGAAGCCTTCGGTGAAATCGTTAAAAGATGGGAGCGCAAGATTTTTGCTCTCTGTTTCGGTATGCTCAACCGAGAAGACGAAGCGAAGGATGCAGCACAGGAAACTTTTATTGCCGCTTTTCGAAATTTGAAAAACTTTCGTGGTGATGCAAAAGTTTCGTCGTGGCTGCACCGGATCGCGATCAATCAATGTTTGACGACCAAACGGCGCACAAAAAGTCGGTCTGAAAGTTTTATCGATGATGATGAAAATCAAAATGAAAAAATTTTTGTCGCGCCCGCAAGAATTTCGCCGTCCCAGACAACCGAACAAAATGAGCGGTTAAAGTTTGTTCGACAAGCGGTTCAGTCATTGCCGTCTGATTTACGGCAAGTCATTGTGATGAAGGAGTTTGAAGATATGACGTTTCAGGAGATTTCAGACACTTTAGAATTACCTTTAAGTACTGTTAAAAGTCGTCTCTATACGGCGCTCAAACAACTTCGGATGAAACTTGAGAAAAACCAATTGGAGATTGTTTAAGTACACTTTTGAATTAAAGCTATGTTAGACAAAAATAAATACAATTCGTCGTGTTCATTTTCCGAGCACGTAATTTCTTATCTTTACAAAGAAATCGGCGCTCCGGAAACGAACGATTTTGAAGTTCATTTGAAGTTTTGCACAACTTGCCAAAATGAGCTTTCCGGCTTTGACATTGTTCGTTCTTCGATTAGCGAATGGCGAAAAGAAAAATTTTCCGTTTTGGAAACTCCGGCATTTAATTTTCTACCTGATCCAATAGAGGAGAATACACTCACGCGAGTTTCAGCACCACAAAATTGGTGGGATGCCTTTAAAAACAGAATTTTTCTACCCGCTCCGATTTGGGCAACATCGGCTTTCGCGGCTTTAATAGTTTGTGTCGGGCTAGCGTTTATTATCCTCAATTACTCAAAATATGATGAAGTCGCCGAAATCAGTAATGGAGATAATACATTTGCTGTTTCGCACTCCGTCAAAGCTAAAAATGAATCGGATAAAAATAGTTTTTCCGGCTCAAATCAAAGTGAAAAGCCGTCTGAAAATATAGTTAAAGAGCAGCAATTGAATCAAGAAAACGTATCTGCTGCGCCTAATGTTCCGGCGCCGAGAAATTTTGTGACGAAGATTAAAAATGATTTGAATACGACAACCGATCGAATTTCGACGCGCGATTCAAATAAGTCGACGCCACTCAATAGAAAGCCTATAACTAACAGAGAATCTAAGAAAGCTCCGTTATCTAAACCACGAAACGCTCATTTTCTGGCGGATATCGAGGATTTTGAAGATAAGTCTCTGCGATTAGCGGATTTGTTTGACGAAGCTGATGCTAAATAATTTCTGAGGTTTGAAAGGATGAAGAAATCAAATTTTTTGTTTTTAATGTTTGCAAGTTTAATAGTTTGTTTTAATTGTTCACAAAGCTTCGGGCAGGACGAAATGCCGCTTAACACAGATACTCAAAAACTGAACAATCTGCGTCGGCGAGGCGTTTTAGAGGAATTGAATTTGTCCCAAACTCAGGTTCGGGAAATTCGTCGGATTAATCAAGAAAAAAGATTTTCGCTGCGTCAAGCGCAAACGCGTCTGCGTGAAGCAAACAAAAATCTTGATGCCGCTATTTACGACGACAGTTTTGATGAACGAGATATTCAATCTAAAATAAAAGAATTACAGCTTGCCCAAGCAGAAATGATTAAGCTTCGCTCTTCGACGGAACTGGCAATTCGTCGACTTTTAGAACCCGCACAATTATCGAAGTTTCGAGAAGTGCGGCGAAATTTTATTCAGAAAGCTGAAGGGCAGCCGCTTGAGAGGCTCAATCGTCAGATGAATTTGAGAAACCGTAGATTCAGCAATCGCGGGCGCCGTAATTAACAAATGTAAATTAATTTTCCAGCTTCAAATTTTACCCGAGTCGATTTTTATCAAAAGTCGACTTTTTTTTGTTTGTTGTTTTTTGAACTTCATTGTAACCTTAAAAAATCGTGTTGACGATAATCGAGAGATGAATTTACTCCAAAAATTTTTACTTGAACTGCAAGAGATAACGCTTTTGATAACGGCTGCTTTTGTCGGTTTGTTTAAGAGTCCGCATTATATTAAGGAAACTATTAAACAAATGGATTTGATTGGAGTCGGTTCTTTGCCCATAGTTATTTTGACCGGTTTTTTCACCGGTGGTGTTCTTATTTTGCAAACCTTTCCGCTTCTTGTTTACTACGGAGCACAGAGCGAGTCGGGAAGGGCGGTTGCAACATCTCTGATTCGTGAACTCGGACCGGTTTTGACGGCTTTGATGGTTTCGGGTCGCATCGGCTCGGCAATTTCCGCTGAACTCGGCTCGATGGTCGTTTCGCAGCAGATTGACGCGATGCGCTCGCTCGGCACCGACCCGTATCGCAAGCTCGTCGCTCCGCGAATTGTCGCGCTTATTTTTATGCTGCCCTTTCTAACGGTGGCGGCTGATGTTTTTGGTTTAATCGGCGGTGGAATCGTCGCTTCCACGCTTTATAATCAAGATTATGATGTTTTTCTTGCTTCGGTGCGCAACGGCATTACGGTTGAAGACATTATCGGTGGAGTAATCAAACCGCTTGTCTTTGGTTTAATTATCGGAAGCGTCTCTTGTTATAAAGGCTTGAGTACAACGGGCGGCACGGCTGGGGTTGGACGTTCAACTACCAGCGCGGTTGTTCTCTCCTCGATTGTCGTTATTATTTTTGACTTTTTCCTGTCCAGAGCTTTGCAATCTATTCTTGACGTTAAACCGATCTAAGCTTACAAACACGCAAAATTTATGCTTTCAACGCAAACAGATGAATTGATTCTTGACAGTGAAATTGTCGAAGAGGAACTCGAACCCACCGATTTGGAAGATGCGGTTGACAATATCGAGCGGGTCGTTCCGGCAATTGAGTTTCGAGACGTTGTTTTATCATTCGACGATGCGACCGTCTTGGACGGAATAAGTTTTACCGTTCGGCGCGGCGAAACAAAAGTTATTTTAGGTCGCAGCGGCGGTGGAAAATCGACCACGATCCGGCTAATTTTGGGGCTTTTGAAGCCCGATTCAGGACAAATCCTGATTGACGGCGAAGACATCACTCATTATAGCGAAAACGAGATGATGGAGGTCCGCAAAAAAGTCGGAATGGTATTTCAGGAAGGGGCTTTGTTTGATTCACTTTCAGTTTATGATAACGTAGCTTACCGCCTGCACGAACAAGGAGTGAGCGATCAAGAGGTAGAAAATGAAGTGCGGCGGATGCTCCGTTTCGTCGATTTGGAAGACGCGATTGACAAAATGCCCGACGAACTTTCAGGCGGAATGCGGCGGCGTGTGGGAATTGCCCGCGCGCTAGTCGGCGATCCGCAAATTGTATTATTTGACGAGCCGACTGCCGGTCTCGACCCGCCGACGGCGCGAACAATTTGCGAGCTTGCCATCAAATTACGTGATTTGGAAGATGTTTCTTCAATTTTCGTAACCCACGAATTGAAAAATGTCGAGTATCTTTCTAATGAATACGCTGTCGTAGATGAAAATGGCGACGTGAATTTTGAACAGGAAGGCGAGAAACTTTGTTTAATAAACACCGAAATTGTAATGCTAAAAGAAGGAAAAGTAATTTTTACCGGAAAGGATGATGAGTTTTACGCATCAAAAAACGAGTATATTCAAACTTTCGTGCGCGGAAAATGAACTTTAATGGTGAATAGAAATTGGAAAATGAAAAATTTCTAAATTCTTTCAATTTCGTTAAACTTTGAAGATTTTTATTTTATTAAAATCATTTCTGCTGATTTTCCATTATTTAACTTATGCCACCAACCCAAAGATATTTAGGCTTTAGCCAACTTCGAGTCGGAATTTTTGTTCTTGTCGGACTTTTAATCTTAGGATTTTTGATTCTTAATGCGACCGGCGATTTTAATCCGTTCGAGAGAAAAATACGTTTAAAAGCTCGTTTCGCAACCGCTGACGGTTTACGCGAAGGCGCGGAAGTACAGCTTGCCGGCGTAACTATCGGCAAGGTCGAAGAAGTCAAGCTTCTACCGCCCGACAGTCCGGAAGATGCCAGAGTTGAGGCAACATTGATTGTTGAGGAAATCTTTGACGGCAAGCCCATTTCAGAACGCATCCGCACCGATTCGACGGCGCAGCTTATTGCCACCAGCATTCTTGCCAACGATAAAATGATAAATATTACGCCCGGAAGCCCGAAGGGACAAAATATTTCTGAAGATGCTGTGCTGAATTCAACCGAATCAATGTCGATCAATCAGCTCACGCAGACGGGTAACGAACTTTTGCAGCAGATCAATAAAATGTCCGTTCCAACCAATGAAATTCTTAACAAAGCCAATCGCGGGGAAGGAACTCTCGGAAGAGTTATCAATGATGAATCCTTATATAACAATCTCGATGCGACAGTAGGCGAAACCAAGCTCACGATGACGAAACTCCAAAACACGCTCGACCGCGTTAATACCGGTGAAGGCAGCGCCGGAAAATTATTGAACGACCCGCAACTTTACGATAATTTAAATCAGACCGTAGCCCAGCTTGAAGCAATTTCCAGAGATTTACGCGCCGGGCGCGGAACTGCCGGAAAATTGTTTAGCGATGACGCGCTTTATAATGATACGCGCGCTGCCATTGCCGATCTCCGAGTTTCGGCGGCAAAAATAAATGTTATCGCTGATGATTTCAAGACAATTACAAATGATTTGAATGAGGGACGCGGAACTGCCGGAAAATTTCTTAAAGATGAACGACTTTATGAAGATGCTCGGGTGGCGATTGCAAAATTCAGTACTACCGCCGAAAAATTTGAAATAATTTTGGGAGATGCTCAAAACGGAAAAGGAACGATTGGCAAGCTTCTGACCGATGAAACACTTTTTAATAACGTCAACCAAACAGCATCAAACGTCAATCAACTGTCTTCTGAAAGTACAAAGTTAATTTACGATTTTCGGCAAAATCCGAAAAAATATTTAACCATCCAGTTCAAACTTTTTTAAATCTCATCAAAAAACCAAAGAGCGATTTAGGTTACAAAAATGTATTTAGTATAGCGGCTGAACAGAATTAGCAGAAGTAAAACTATTTTTGTTAAGTGAAAAACCCATCACGCCCATTAGAATCCCACCCCGCCTGTTTTTACGGCAAAAGAAAAGGCTTTCAGGTAATGAGCCGAAAGCCTTATAAATAAAGGGGAATGCCGAGGGCGGGACTCGAACCCGCACGGATTTCTCCACACGCCCCTCAAACGTGCGCGGCTACCAATTACGCCACCTCGGCTGATGAAAGAAGAAAACAATTCTGTTCACCAAAATTTCAAAAAACAAAAAATTATTTGTTAGAGGGCTGCTCAGATTCCGGCGGCTTGGATTCCGTAATTTTATTAGATACATTTGCACTATCGGTTGAATTTGCCGGAATAACCACTGCAGTATTTGAATTTACTACGACATTTGTACCGGTTTCGGTGTTGGTATTTGTATCCAAATTAACATTGGCGTTTGCCTCGACATTGGCGTTCGAGTTTCCATCCAGCGCCGGTGCAGTTTCCGTCGAGCTTTCAGCATTGGTTTCAAGCACTGAAATATTTCCGGTTAAAGCCGGCATCGCAAGCAGCAGCGCCGAAAACATAAAGGTTGTGGCTGCGGCAATTGTCATTTTAGAAAGAATCGTTTGCGAACCGCGCGGTTGAAACGCCGTGCTTGAAATATTGCTTGTAAAAAGCGCACCCGCATCAGTTTTGCCTGGCTGCAGCAAAACAGTCGCAATCAGAACCACACAAGAAACAAAAAATAATCCGTATAATAAAAAAACCAATGTCTTTACTCCGTTAAAACTATTTATAATTCACAATGTCGGCGAAGCTTTTTGCTTCAAGGCTTGCACCGCCAACCAATGCACCATCGATATCTGTTTGATTCATTAAATCTTTGATATTATCAGGTTTAACTGAACCGCCGTAAACAATTCTGGTTGTCTCGGCAACTTCACTCGCTTGCGTTTCACTCAAAATCCGACGAATAAAAGCGTGCATTTCTTGAGCCTGTTCGGGCGTGGCAGTTTTACCCGTACCAATCGCCCAAACAGGCTCGTAAGCGATTATAATACGTTTCATATCAGAAACTGTCAAACCGCCTAAGGCACCCGCGAGCTGAGTTTTCACGACGTTTTCCGCTTTACCCGATTCCCTCTCATCAAGCATTTCACCGACACAAACTATTGCCGTTAAACCGGAAGCTAAACAGGCTTTGGTTTTTAAATTGACCGTTTTATTCGTTTCTCCATAAAACTGCCGCCGTTCTGAATGTCCGATAATTATATGCGACGCTCCGGCATCTTTGATCATCTCGGCGGAGACTTCACCCGTGTGTGCCCCCTGTTTTTGTTCGGTCGAACAATTTTGAGCGGCAATTTTGATGCTCGAGCCTTCCATCCGACTGCAAACTGATTTTAAGTGGGTAAATACCGGCGCGATGATAATTTCGCAATGCGTCGAATTTATTACCAAAGGTTTTAATTCCATTGTCGTATCAATCGCTTCACCCAGCAATTTATACATTTTCCAATTTCCTGCAATAACCGGTTTTCTCATAAATATTTATTTTCCATTTGAATTCTAAACAGCTGTAAGAAGTTTTCGGTTGTCGCTTGAGCCAAATCTTTTAAGGAAATGTTGTAAAAATTCGCTAAAAACTTTGCCGTCTCCACGACAAAAGCCGGTTCGTTTCGTTTCCCGCGATACGGAACGGGTGCTAAATAAGGAGAATCGGTTTCGATAAGGAGTTTATCAAGCGGAACAACTTTTGCGGACTCACGCAGATTTTCCGCCTTTTTGAAAGTTATATTTCCCGCAAACGAAATTAAAAAGCCGATATTCATCATTTTTTCCGCCATTTGAGGAGTGCCGCCAAAACAATGCATAATGCCGCCGCGAAAATTTTTATTCGTGCATTCTTCCATTAAAATCTCAACCGTTTCCGAATCTGCGTCACGTGAATGAATTATTATCGGTAAATCAATTTCTCTGGCGATTATTATTTGTCTTCTAAAAACTTCTTTTTGAATTTCTCTCGCCGAATGTTCGTAAAAAAAATCCAAACCGATTTCGCCCCAGGCAATTACTTTTTGGCTCGATTTAGCCAATTCAATAAGGCGTCTTTCGGCTTCGTCACCGAAGGTTTTCGCGTCGTGCGGGTGAACGCCAACTGAAGCAAATATTTTTTCGTGATTTTCCGCTAAATCAACCACGCGCGTAAAGTTCTCAAAATCGGTTGCATCGCCCGTCCCGACCACGAGCATCATTTCAACGTCTGCCTCCTTTGCGCGACTTATAGTTTCTTCGCGGTCAGAGTCAAATTCCGTAGCATCAATGTGGCAATGAGAATCTATCAACATAATCTATTTCAATCTCGCGCCGATTTTCACGTTTTCCAAAAACGTCGCAATCGCGGGCGTATCGCCTTCTTCCAAACTCGCGGCGCAAATCATTCCATTTGATTCGAGACCGCGCATTTTTCGCGGTTTTAAATTTGCCACAACGACCACTTTGCGCCCGATGAGTTTTTCCGGCTCATAATATTCGGCAAGTCCGGCTAAAATCTGACGCGGTTTTTCTTCGCCCAAATCAATCTCGAAGCGTAGAAGTTTATCAGCTTTCGGGATGCGTTCGGCAACTTTAATCTGACCGACGCGAAGTTCGACTTTTAGAAAATCGTCAATAGCGATAAGGTTTTCATCTGATGAAGATAAATCTTCAATTTTCGTTTTTTGGTCTTCATTCGTTGGTTGTTGTACACTTTCCGAAATTTGCGGTTGTGCTGCCTGCTGACTGCTGACTGCTGACCGCTCAGTTATTTCACTCATAGCTTTTTGTTTATTAATGCGCGGAAATACGGCTTCGGTTTCGCCAATTTGAGTCCCCGCTTGTAAATCTCCCCAAGTTAAATTTTCAGGATTTATTGACCTTAAAGTTTCACTCAAACCTATCTGCCCGTAAATCTTTTGAGTCGCTTCCGGCATAACTGGATAGAGCAAAACGCACAGCCAACGCAAAGTTTCGGTTGCGCGATACAACACAGCATTTAATGTTTCCGCTTGATTTGCGTCTTTGACGAGTTCCCATGGCTTTGCGTCGGAAATCATTTTGTCAATCCGCGCAATTACCACCCAGAGTGTTTCAAGCGCCTGGCTGAATTCGTAATTGTCGAATTTGCGCAAAAATTCATCGCGGGCGTGTTCGAGAACCGAAACAAGTTCTTGTTCGTCAGCATTTATTCCGGCGCGTTTGGCATTTAAATAATTCGCTTCCGCTATTTTTCCGCTTGGAATCTCGCCGTTTCGATATTTTGTAATCATCGAAAGCGTGCGGCTCGATAAATTTCCCAAACCGCTCGCCAAATCCGCGTTTGCGCGTTCAATCAGATTTTCGTAACTGAATTTTCCGTCCTGTCCGAAAACCATTTCGCGCAGCAGGAAATAACGAAGGGCGTCGGTCGGGAAATGTTTGTGCAAAACGTCAATATCAATTACATTGCCGAGCGTTTTGCCCATTTTGCGCCCATCAGCGTCGAGCCACATTCCGTGCGCGAAAACAGTTTGCGGTAAATCAATTTCCGCTGCCGTCAGAAAAGAAAACCAATAAATCGTATGAAAGCGCAGAATATCTTTGCCAACAATGTGAACCGCGTTTTGCCAATATTTATTAAATCCGACATCTCCTCTTTCCGAATTTCCATAACCGATTGCCGTAATGTAATTGGAAAGCGCGTCCATCCAAACATACATTACATGTTTCGCATCGTCCGGAACAGGAACACCCCAACTTACAGAAGATTTTTCGCGGCTGATTGATAAGTCCTGCAAGCCGCGTTTGATAAAGGCGACGACTTCATTGCGGCGGGCTTCGGGCTGGATTTTCTGCGGTTTATCGTCGATGATTTTCAAAAGAGTCTCGTTATAATCCGAAAGCCGAAAAAAATAGCTCTCCTCGGAAACCTTATCGAGCGGGCGTTCATGAATCTTGCAAAGCGGCACATCTGAGTTTTCTTGTTTGAGGTAATCATCTTCCTGTTTAAATTCAGCGCACGGAGCGCAAAACCAGCCTTCGTAAAAACCTTTGTAAATTGTTGAATTCCCTTTCGGCGTTTTGTTGACGGCGATTTTGCGCCATAGATTTTGCACCGCTTCGTAATGATATGGCTCGGTCGTCCGCATAAAAATGTCATAACCGCCGCTCGTCGTGTCCAGGCTGAAATCGGCAAACATTCTCTTTAACTCGCCTGAGATAAAATCAACTTGTTCCTTCGGCGTTCGATTATTTTTTGCGGCGGCACGTTGAATATTAATGCCATGTTCGTCGGTTCCCGTTAAAAAATACGTGTCATAACCGCGCTGTTTTTTATGACGCTGAATGACATCGGCAACAATCGTCGTATAGAGATGTCCGAGGTGCGGCAAGCTGTTGGCGTAATAAATCGGCGTTGTGATGTAAAAAGTCTCGTTCATATTATTTCAAAAAAGAATTTTTAATTTCTTTTTTTTCCGTAATCTTAGCCTTTTATCAGGGACATAGCTTCGGCGCGCGTTCGAGCATCTTTGCGGAAACCGCCGAGAACGCTTGAGGTAATCGTTATCGCGCCCGGTTTTTTCACGCCACGCAAAGTCATACATGTATGTTCGGCTTCGACGACGACCATCACGCCAATCGGCTGGAGTTCATCAAAAAGAGTCTGGGCAATTTGCTGCGTCAAGCGTTCCTGCACTTGCAAGCGACGCGCGAAGATTTCTGCGATTCGGGCAAGTTTTGACAAACCGACAATGCGTCCGCCTTTGGGAATATAGGCGATATGACATTTGCCCACGAACGGCGCGAGGTGGTGCTCGCACACCGAAGCAATCGAAATGTCTTTGACAATAACCATTTCGTCGTGCGAATCGCCGGGCAGCGCAACGATATGTTCACGCGCATCTTCCCACATTCCTTCAGTCAGTTCGGCGTAAAAATCCGCCACACGCTCCGGTGTTTTTTGTAAGCCGTCGCGGTTTGGGTCTTCGCCCATCCCTTCGAGTATCAAACGCACACCGTTGGCGATTTTCTTTAAATCAACTTTTTTGTTAGTCAAATTATTTCCTCTCAAAAAACTTTTCACTTTCACTCAAAACTTTTTTTTCAACTTCCTGCAAGGATATTCCAGAATTCAAAGAAATTTGCCTCAGTTGTTCATACTCTGGTTTAACATTAACGATTTTTCCTTTATAAAAAGCAATCTTAACATTGACTTCACCAAATTCAGTTTTAATTTTTTGAGATTCTCGTTTCAGACAATTTCTTTCAATTTCCTTTACACGAATGCCTAGAGTTGTGGTCTCGGTATATAAAAGCTTGCTTAATATTTCCCTTTTATCCTCGCTGCAAAGAATCGAAACCATTGTCGCCGGTCGGTTTTTTTTCATTTGAATCGGCGTGAACCAACAATCCAAGGCTCCAAGTTCAAACGCGCGTTCCATCACAAAACCCAGAGTTTGCGGCGATAAATCATCAATATTTGTCTCCATAAGAAATAAATTATCAGTTGTCGATTGAGTTTGGATTTTGGACTTTGGACTTTGGGCTTCTCCCAACAATAACCGCAAAACATTGGGAAAATTTTTATATTCACGAGTTCCAGCGCCGTAAGCGGTCTTCTCGATTATCA
>MWVV01000109.1_pt1 | contig 29440 bp, 22 predicted proteins | sample 1047281 | NCBI WGS metagenome assembly MWVV01 (sample SAMN06349986, study PRJNA376086) | soil metagenome | isolation source: PT-2 sample Antarctic (ecotone) soil | place: Antarctica | collected 2015-01-13 | reverse complement strand
CCACGCGCGACGTTGGCGCGCTCGTCACATCCAAGATTTCATTCACGGGACCGCTGTGGATGCCCATTCGCACATGCACCTCGGGCCGAGTTTTCAGCGCCGCGCTGATCTCCAAAAAGCGCAATGTGCCGGCGCTTCCGGGCTGTCGCGGAAGACCAACGCCATTCCCTCACCGCTCGGCAGCCGGATGAGCTTGCCGGCTGCTTCCGCCGCGCGCACTTGCTCCGTCTGCCGGACGACCTCGTTTAGAGCATGAAGGACTTCGCCTCTGCTCGTTGATGAGCAGCTTCGAATATCCGACGATGTCGATGAAAAGCACATGACCGATCTCAAGGCAGAGGCTCGGCGGTAGCGGTGGACATGGAGCAACTTTGGATACCGTCTAGGTGCGACGGCTCTTCTTCGATCTTTTTACCCTCGTCAGGGCGTCGTTGTAGCCAGGGGCGTTGATCCCGGCCGGTGCCCAACGAGCAACTGCTCCGTCGCGAGATGTACGCTGCCGGGGTCAGCGCCCCGGCTACAACAGATCAATTACGATTGGCACGTGAAGGATTGCGCGGAAATCGTTCACGTTCGTCAGCGTGGGACCCGTGAAGACGAGATCACCGAGCGCTTCGAAGAAGGCGAATGCGTTATTCTCAGCCAGGTCCGCTTTGGCGTTGCGTCCCAGCGCACGCGCACGCAAGAGGGTATCAGGACCGATGATCGCGCCGGCGTTGTTTCCCACACCGTCGATGCCATCGGTGTCGCAGGCGATGGCATGGATTTCGGGATCTCCATCCAGCGCGATCGCGAGGGCGAGGAGAAATTCCGTGTTTCGCCCGCCACGGCCCGACCCGCGGACGGTCACCGATGTTTCGCCGCCGGAAAGGAGCAGGCAGGGAGAGGCTACGGGCTGGTCGTGCCGGGAGATTTGTTTCGCGATGGCGGCGTGGATCAAAGCGACATCGCGCGCCTCGCCTTCCAGTGCGTTCGAGAGAATGAACGGGGTGACGTCGTGTTTACGCGCGACTCCGGCGGCCGCGTGCAAGCCATCTTGCGCGGTCGCAATCAGATGAATCTCGTTTTTCTCGAAGCAGGCGGCGCCCGGTTTCGGGCTTTCGGCATTCGGAGTGTGAAGAAACGCTCGTACTCCCGGGGAGATTACAACGCCGTATTTTTCCAGAACGGCTAGAGCGTCCGCGGTCGTAGTGGGATCAGGAATGGTAGGACCCGAAGCGACGATGGAGGGATCGTCTCCGGGAACGTCGGAGATCAGGAGCGTGACTACTTTCGCCGGAGCGGCCGCTTCTGCCAATCGACCGCCTTTGATGGTCGAGAGATGCTTGCGCACGCAATTGAAATCCCGAATGGAGGCGCCGCATCGAAGAAGTGCGCGGGCAATCGTTTGTTTCTCTTCCAACTGAATGCCTGGTGCTGGCAAGGTCAGGAGCGCGGAGCCACCGCCGGAGATCAGGCACAGGACTAGGTCGTTAGGCGAGAGATTCAACACACGCTTCATGATCTGTTGCGCGGCAGCCACTCCTGCGGAATCCGGCACGGGATGACTCGCGTCAACGACCTTAATCCTGGAGGTCGGCGCGCCATGTCTGTAGGGAGTGACCACAACGCCCGAAAGTTCTCCGGGCCAATGTTCCTCCACCGCGCCCGCCATGGAAGCTGCGGCTTTTCCAGCCCCGACAACGACCGTTTTTCCCGACGGCGGAGCTGGAAGAAAGGGAGGCAGGCAACGTCGCGGATCCGCCGCCGCGACTGCGGCGTCAAACGCCGCGCGCAACAGTTTCGCGGCGCGCCCGTGGTTTCTCATTGGTTGCACTCGAGTTGCGTTCCGGAAACACGAGCTGTGCCCGTGTCCCGTGACCAGAAGAATGCCCATGTTTCTTTCCCCGGCATCTTCTGTTTGGCCTTCGTTCGCGGTTTTGCAGCAGCTGCTCTCGATCTACAGCCGCTGAACTGCGGCAAACCGCTGTAGCACTGTCGCTGTCTCGCACTCGCACTGCCAACCTTCGGCCGCATACGAATCGCCCTCGCGAATTGTTGCATGCAATCTGGTGAGGCTTTGAATTAGAGTTGGCGATCACATGTTGACCGAAGTCACCACTCCCTCGCCCTACACCCGTCAAAATCCCTTTCCCGGTCGCCTCCTCGTGAACCGCCGCTTAAACCCGGGCTCGAACAAAGACACGCGGCACTTCGAGATCGATCTCAGCGGTTGGGGCCTTACTTACACCGTCGGTGATTCCATGGCGATCTACCCGACGAATGATCCCGCGTTGGTTGACGAGATTCTTAAAGCAATCGGCGCGACGGGCGACGAGATGGTGCCGACCGGCAGCAAAGAGGAGCCGCTGCGACCGCTGCGGGAAGCCCTTTCCAGGGACTACCGGATAACGCAGGTGACGCCGAAATTCCTCAAGGCGATTGCGCAACGCGCCTCGGGCGCGCCTCTTCTCAAGGAGTTGCTGCAACCCGAGCGGAAGGCCGATCTCGACAGTTACCTTTGGGGCCTGGAGATGATCGATTTTCTTCTCGAGCATCGTTCCGTTCACTTCACACCCGAGGAATTTGTGGGCCTGCTCGCAAAACTGCAGCCGCGTTTGTATTCGATCGCTTCCAGCCTGAAAGCGTCCCCCGACCAGGTGCATTTCATTGTGGATGTTGTGCGCTACGAGAGCCACGGCCGAAAGCGCAGCGGTGTGTGCTCTTCCTTCCTTGCGGAACGCGCGGACCAATGCCCGGTTCCGATCTTTCCCACTACGTCGAAGTTCCGCATGCCGGAAGATCACGCCACGCCCATGATCATGGTGGGCCCAGGAACAGGGATCGCGCCGTTCCGCGCTTTCCTTCAGGAACGCAGGGCGCTGGGGGCAAAGGGCAAATCGTGGCTCTTCTTCGGCTCGCAGCAGGAGAGGTGCGATTACTTTTACAAAGACGACTTCGTTCAGCTGAAGAGCGAAGGCTATCTGACCCGAATCGATTGTGCCTTCTCACGCGATCAGGAGCACAAAATCTATGTGCAACATCGGATGCACGAAAACAGCGCCGAGATCTGGAGATGGCTTGAGGAAGGCGCGCACTTTTTCGTCTGCGGCGATGCCAAACGCATGGCCAAAGATGTCGACGCCGTGCTCCGCCAGATCGTCGAAAAAGAAGGCGGGATGGATGGGGAGAAGGCGAACGAGTACATCGAGAAGATGAAGACGGAGAAGCGCTACAAGCGCGACGTGTACTAGGAGCACTTGGTCGTAGGAAAATTAACACAAGTACGCGAAGGATGCGGAGGGGCTCGCTGCGCGAACCGGTGGACGAGCAGAAGCTCGTCCCTCCAGCGCCCGGCATGTGAACTCATCCGCCGGGTAGCCCGTTAGAAATCTTTCACTCACGCGCTGGTCCAGAGCATCGTCGTGGTAAGGAGGCCGCGCTGCGGCTCCCGCCGGCGGGCAATACGAATTGTTCTGAACTTCAGCCGTGGGCCGATTGTGCCTCAGCCATGAAGCTGTTGGAACGACGCGCTCTTTCCCCGCTCCTGCTCGTAGTTCCTAATGGCACAGGGAGATTGATCGCGACGACGAGGACGAGAACGAGCGCGAGAACGCCGCGTCGCCGGCCGCCTTCTCACTGCGATCGTGGAATGGCATCAACCAACCCTTGCACGTCTTAAGCTCGCGACTTCGCGCGCAGAGCGAGCGCCACCGCGCCGCCGCAAACGAGAGCGCTCACCAACGCCAGCGCTCCGCCGAGCACGAGCCACGAGGGGCGGTAACATAACACCAGCCGGCCGGTCGCTCCCGCGGGAATCTCAACGGTCGGCGCGAGGCCGCGGAAAGAAGTCACCGGCAACTTGCGGCCATCGAGCGTTGCTCGATATCCGCGAAAATAAGGACGCGAAAATGTTAGCCGTCCCGGAAGTTCTCCCGTCGGCACGGTCACATCAGCGACGACCCGGTGTCGTGAGTCTTCAATCAATCGCACCGTCGCTGGCGCGAACTGCTCGTTAGGCCACGAGTCGTCCGACTCGAGCGAGCGAACCTGCGGAAGCGGCCCACCGCGGCGGTGGTAGACGCGCCCTTCCGGGGATGAATCCGCCAGCTCCCATTCCGTTTCGGGCTTTGGGCTGAGATCGAGCTCGCTCGCGACGACGATTCCATCTACTCCCAGGCGCGCCAGCTTCCCGTCGGGCCCAGCTTCCCATTCGAGGAGCAATTCCCGGCTCCACGGGGCCAGCTCGCCATGAATGGCAACGTCAAAATCGCGCGCCACTCCTGCCGGACGGATCGGACTGTAACCATTGATGAACCGCACTCCACCCCACATTGATGTGCTGCCAGGCCGCACAATCTGACCGACCGGTCCGGATGTTTTCCCTTCACGGTAGGTGTGCTCTGCTTCGGGATAGACGCTGAGGTAGAGGCGGGCGGGATCGAGCGGCTCCGCCCGCGTGAGCTTCTGATCGAGGTTGTATTTTGGCACGCCGACATTCGTGGGAATGCAAAGATAGGTCGCAAGCAGAGCGCCGAAGGTGATCCCGGCAGGCGCCCAGGAACGAATCCATCGGAAACGCGCGGGCAGCATCTCTGTCTCTGCCCAAATGACGGCCAGCCCCAGCAGGCTCACCGTCACAGGCCAATGCGATGGCCACTCCTCCGGCCAGGCGTGCCGTTTCAGATACATCGCGCCCGCGGTGAGGCCGACGAGCGCGACGGCTGCGCGTCCCGGTGTTAACACGAGCATGCGACGCGTCAGATCGTGCACTCGCCGAAGATTGAGATGTTGCAATGCCTTCGCGCCGCAGAGTGCGAGGACAATGTGAATGAAGGGCAACCAACGAAAGCTCCAGCGAAAGACGTTCGCGCTCGGCAGCATCGAGATGAGGACGACAGCACCGAGGAGTGCGATCTCCCAGCGGATTTGCCTAACGAATGCGTTCCGGCCCAGGATCAATCCCGTGATGAGTGCGACCGGCGGGACCAGGCCGCTGGCCAGTTCGACGCCCGTGTGCGGCATCACCCTGGTGGAGAAGTCTGCCCAATTCACCGTCCATGAAGGAAGAATGAAAGCAGGGAGCGCAGCCGGTGGCACGACCCATTGGAAATGCTCCGAGGCTTCCTGCACTTCACGCGCCGAGCCGCGGAGATAATCAAACAGGGCCAGCCAGGCGGGCGATGAAAGTCCCGCTCCCAGGACGCTGCCCACCGCCGCGGGCCAGATGGAAGCCAGCGCACGCATCTGGCAAATTGACTTGAGGGCGAGCCAGCCGGTCAGCAGCCCCAGCATCAGAACGGTGTAGGGAAAACCGCCCGTAATGAGCAGATAAACGAATGGCGCGGGCCAGATAAAACGCCACGGTCCGCGTTTTGCATCCAACGCGCGCTCCAGTCCCCACCAAGCCCAGGGAAACCAGGTGAGCGCGCCCAGCGCACCGAACCAATCGCTCGCGCCCCAGCAAATTACCCAGCCATTCGCCGCGGTCCCCAACGCGACCATGGTCGCAAGCGGCGCGCTCAATTGCCGGCTGCGGGCCAGAACATACCCACCCATTCCGAACACGAACAGATGCGACATGGAAAGCGCGGCTGCTTGCTGAGGGAAAGTGAGCGGAAGCTTCCAAATCAGAACAACGGCTGCGTTGATAAACGCAGAGAATGTTCCGTATTGAAACTCGCCCGCGAGATTGCTGCAGACCCACGAGTACGGGCTGAGCAGCGGCAGATGACCTTCCGACCAACTCCGCGCCACGTCGGCAAACACCGGCAGGATGGAAAGCTCGTAATCGTCGTTCCAGAAAAGGTGAGGATCGCGCCACAATAGAATGGAGCCGAGGGCGAGCACTGATCCTCCGGCGACGAGCGCGCCGGCGACATCGCCGCGGTAGAACAGGTAATCTCGTCCTCGTCGTCGTTGTCGTTCGGAAACGTTCGAAATCACGAGAGGAAAAGGAGAACGAGGACGACGACGGTGAAGAGGAAGAGAAAGAGGAGGAGGAGGCCGGGAAGGAGCAGGAAGATGAATCACAACACAACCGGCGTTCCTTCAGTCATGACCAGAACCTTCTTCTCGAGACCATGCTCACGCGCGCAGACCAACAAGCGCGCGGGCGGCTCATCGAGCGGCTCGTAGCCAAGACGGAAACTGCCGTAATGCATCGGCACGAGCGTTTTTGCACGCAATTCCCTGAACGCCCGCACTGCCTGTTCCGGATTCATGTGAACTTCGCGGCCGCTCGGCGGGTCATAGGCGCCGATCGGGAGGAGCGCGACCTCGATTTTAAAGCGCTTCCCGATTTCTGCGAAGCCCTCGAAGTAGGCGCTATCCCCGCAATGGAAAATCGAGCGTCCCTCGACTTCAATCACGAAGCCGCCGAACCCACGATGCGAATCGTGCAGCATCCGCGCTCCCCAATGATGGCATGGCGTCAAGGAAACGCAGAGCGGACCAAGCTCCACGCGCTGATAATGAGCGAGCTCGTGCACAATGTTGAAGCCGAGATCCTGCACGAGGTTCCCGACGCCAATCGGCACCACGATCGGCTGATCCGCGGCAATCTTCCGCAGCGTGCGTCGATCCAGATGATCGAAGTGGGCGTGCGTGACCAGCACGAAATCGATCTCGGGCAGGTGAAAAAGATCAAACCCCGGCTTCTTCAAGCGTTTGATCACCTTGAGCCACATCGACCAGTTCGGGTCGATCAGGACATTGACGTCCTTGGTTTGCAACAGAAACGAGGCATGGCCAATCCAGGTGATGCAGATTTCACCCCGCTTCACCTTCGGAAAGAGCGGCAGCCCGCCTTTCCCCGAGCGCTTTGTAAAAAGCGAGGGAATCAGCACGCTGGTGAGAAAGTTGCGCTTGTGCCAATCCGAGCTCGGGCGCAAGCCGACGCGCATGGAAGCGCTCGCTTCGCGCCCGTTTACCGACGCCTGGACCACATTCCTCCGGCTTTTTTTAGAAAAAGGAATCGGCACTCGGGCGAAGCATATAAGGTCGTTTGGGTGAATCAAATCTTTCGCCGTGATGGCGGACGTGGCGATTGTCGCGGGCGAAAGGCGCTGACGACCCCGCGGTTCAATGATCCTGATTAGCGCTTCGTGATAGCCCGGAACCGGGTAGAGGGCGCGTCTGGCGTGCTGCGACTCCGAAAGCATTCGCGAGTCGCAAACTTTTTCTTTTCATCCGGCCGGAGGAAGTTCGTGGTGCGTGACGCCACCACCAGCGTGCGAGACGCGCGCGCAACCCGGAATCCGAGCGGCCCGCGCAGTAATGAACTCAAAAGAAGACACGAAGCTCAGCGCAATCTGGCCTCGCCAACCGTTCGTTGGCCTCGCCCTGGCTGCGCTCTTCGGTATTCTCATCGCCGAGGCCACACCGCATCCGAGCACCGGTCTCGTTGCGCTGGGCCTGTCGGCGCCCCTTGCCTTCGTCCGCAAGAGCTCACTTGCGACTTGCGCATTCGTCCTCGCCTGCTTCTTCTATTTGCACAGTCTGCGGCAAACGAACTCCCCCGGACTTCGCCTCGCGCAGGAACTCGGAGAGATGCCACAGGCGGTCACCGCGACGGGCGTGGTTGTGAGCGAACCGAACGTGTCAGCCCGCGGGACAGCCTCGTTCCTGTTCCAGTTCGACTCAATAACGCTGCACGATCAGACGCTCGTTTCTCACGCGACGATCTCTGCCCGATGGCGCCATCAGGTCCGGTTCGGGGACGAGCTTCAACTCTTCGGTGTGGTCCAGCGCGTCGAGGGGCCCCGCAATCCTGGTGAATTCGACATGCGCGCGTATCTCGCGCGGCGCGACATCCGATATGCGTTGCTCGTCCGCGACCCAGAGAACGGAAGAATCCTCAAACGCGGCGGCGGGAGTCGCATCATGCGGGCGGCGCTGGATTCCCGAGCATGGATGCAAGCGGCGCTCGCGCGCGGACTTGACGATTCGCCGGATCTGCACGGCCTCATCAGCGGCATGGTTCTTGGAGTGCGCGATCAGACTCCGGATGAGATCCAGGAACAGTTTCAAGAGACGGGCACGCTCCATCTCTTCGCCGTCTCCGGACTGAATGTCGCGATCCTCGCGCAACTCTTATGGATGATTCTGCGCGGCGCGCGCGTCCCGCGCCGATGGGCAATTGCGCTGATCATTCCGGCACTCTTCTTCTACGCGGCGGTCACCGGATTGAACGCCTCCAGCATCCGGGCTGCGCTCATGGCGGCGGTTCTGCTGGGCGGTTTTTTCGTAGATCGCAAGGTGGTCGCCACAAACAGCGTCGCCGCCGCGGCGGTTCTCGTCTTGTGCTGGGACACGAACCAGCTTTTCTCGACTGGCTTTCAGCTCTCCTTCGCCGTCGTGATTGCGATCATCGTGCTCGCGGAGCCGCTCTACGGAGTGCTCGTGAGATGGTGCGAGCCTGATCCGTTTCTGCCGCAGAGTCTGCTCAGTCGCAGGCAACGATCGTGGCAATGGATTTGGAGCGCGATCGCCAAGGGTTCTTCCGTATCGCTCGCCGCTTGGATCGGCTCGTTGCCACTCATTCTGCCCTACTTTTACCTGGTCACTCCGGTGTCGCTGCTTGCGAATCTCGTGGTCGTTCCGATCGCGTTCTTTGTTCTGGCTGTGGGACTCATGTCACTGCTGGTGATTTCCTTCGCGCCTTGGCTCGCGGTTATTTTCAACAACGCGAACTGGAGCCTGGCCGCGGCGATTCTGTGGGCCGTTGGGCTTTTTGCTCGCGCTCCGGGCGGTCATTTCTACCTCGCGCTTCCGCATTGGCCGACAGGAGCACTGGCTGAGATTACTGTGCTTGACGCCGGGACTGGCGCGGCCGTGCACTTGCGCACAGGCCGAAGCGACTGGCTTTTTGATGCGGGACCTGCGCGCGATTTCAAACGTGTCGTGCGACCGTATCTTCGCTCGCGCGGCATCAATGGACTTGACGGGATCGTCCTCTCACACGGCGATGCGGCGCACATCGGCGCGACCGTCGCAATGATGCGCGCGTTTCATCCCCTCGCGCTGCTCGACACCGCAGCGCCTGATCGGTCCCGCGTGCACAAGGAACTCATCGCGCACCTCGCAGAGATGCATTTCGCGCGGAGGTTCTGCGGCGCAGGCGATCACTGGAAGATCGGCAAAGATGTGGTGGCTCGCGTGCTGTTCCCGCCCGCTGAGTATCAAGCCTCAAACGCCGACGACCAGGCGCTGGTCGTGCAACTGACGATTGCTGGACGCTGGCGCGTGCTGTTGTTGTCCGACAGCGGCGAAGCGACGGAGCGCCTTCTCCTCGCAGGCGACGCAGACCTTCGCAGTGACATTCTGATCAAAGGCCAGCATCACTCCGGCGTCTCGGGTTCGTTGGAATTGCTGGAGCGCGCTCAACCGGCCGCCATTGTCGCTTCATCGGTGGCGTTCCCCCAGAACGAGAGCGTGAAACACGAATGGGAAGAGGTCGTCAGCGCTCGCCAGATCAAACTCTTCCGCCAGGATAGAACCGGCGCCGTGACGCTCCGTTTCTTTCAGGATCATTGGGAGGTCAAGCCGTTTCTCCAGCCGGAAACGTTTCGCAATCCGGCGAAGTGAAGCTAGGTAGCGCACGCTTTAAGCGTGCGCTCCCCGATCTCTCGCGACATCTAGCCTGGCGGCGACACGCGAGAGAATCAGCGATTCGGTCCGGCTTTCCGAAGCTCGAGCCAGTAAATCGATGCACCGCTTGCAAGGAATCGTTTTTCGAACGTCGTCTTCGGCAGATCAGGTTCTTCGTCTTCCAAATTTGCGCTTAGTTGGGGCGCTTCGCGCAAACTTTTCTGGATGGCAACGAAGTAATCCATCTGATCGGTTTTTATCCGAACGAGGCCATCGGGTTTCAGCGCGCGGGCGATCGCCCGCAGGAAATCCGCGGTCACAATGCGCCGGCTGTGATGACGCCGCTTCGGCCAGGGATCGGGAAACAGGAGGTAAAACGCATCAATCGATCTGCGCGGCAGCAGATGCACCGCATGCGAAATCTCCAATTGCAACACGCGCGCGTTGCTTAGCTGACGATCACCGATTCTGCGGCAGGCGGTCCGGACGCGGCCGGGCATTTTTTCGACGCCGAGAAAATCGCGCTCCGGATGCGCTGCGGCGAGAGCGGTGAGAAAGCTTCCATCGCCGCAGCCGAGGTCGAACTCGAGCGGAGCGGTTCTGTTGAACGCTTTTTCGAGTTCCAGCGGCGCGACCAGGCTCGCGGGTTTGAACTCCGCGTCTGGAAAGGTTCTCAAATTCCTCCTCATCAGCGCAGGCACCGTTCAATCAATGTAAAATGAGGCAACGAATTGAAACGGCGGGTCGAATAATCTCTTGCGGAATATTCCCGGCACGCACATCTCCAATCCACATATGTCCAGATTTTCACTTCTCGCTTTCGCCCTTCTTGCCCTGACGGTTCCGTTCGCTTCCGCGCAGGAACCCGCGTCGCCTGCCAAAACCGTGATCTTCGCGGGTGGATGTTTTTGGTGCATGCAGCCGCCGTTCGATCATGCCAAAGGTGTCGTGAAAACGGTGGTCGGTTACACCGGCGGGAAAGAAACTGATGCGAACTACAGCGCTGTTTCCGGCCATAAGACGCAGCATCGCGAAGCCATCCAGGTCACGTACGATCCGGCGCAAATTTCGTACGATCAGCTGCTCGATATTTTCTGGCGGAACATCAATCCGACGCAGGGAAACGGACAGTTCGCGGATCTCGGCTTAAGTTATCAGGCGGCAATTTATTACGGCAACGACGAGGAGAAGAAAGCCGCGGAAGCGTCGAAGGAAACGCTCGGCAAATCCGGCAAATTCCAAAAGCCAATCGCAACCGAAATCCTGGCCGCGATGTCCTTCTATCCGGCGGAAGATTATCACCAGAAGTACTACCTCAAGAACACGGCCGCTTACGAGGCGTATCACGTCGGCTCAGGTCGGGTCGGTTTTCTGCAAAAGATCTGGGGGAAGGAAGCGAAACCGTAGGCACGCGCGATCAGTGGTCGCCTCCCTTAAAAAAAGGAATGAGAAACATCTGGTCATGGCTGCGCTACGCTGTTAAGCAGCTTCCGCTATGAACAGAAACATCTTCTACATCATCGGAGTCATCGTCGTTATCGTCATTGTGCTAAAGCTGCTTGGCCTGTGGTAAGCTGTCGAATCGCACGCGCCAAATGGCGCCCAATCTAAAAACTGCGATGGCCGGGCGTGTAGTCTCGTCGGGCGCAAGCACCGTCGTCTCTGCACGGCCAGATCTTTCACGCGGCCGAAACCTTGCCGCTCGGTCATTCCCGCGCGGCTCCGGATGCCGGGCGCGCGGGTTTACCCTGATATCCGAATTTAAGCTGTATGGCTCACAGTACGTCCGGCGATCCCCCTAACGAGTACCCGGACATTGTCGGAACTAAGCCGACTAATCCGCTGGCAGCTTCATTTCGCCCCTACATCCCGGCATCAACGCGCATGCGGGAGCTGACTCTCCGCACCCTGATTATCGGGGCGTTGCTCGGGATGATTTTCGGCGCTTCATCGCTCTACCTTGTCCTGAAAGTCGGATTGACGGTGAGCGCCTCCATTCCGGTTGCGGTGATTTCAATCACGCTCTTCCGGCTGTTTTCGAAGATGGGAATGCGAGACGCAACCATCCTGGAAAACAACATCGTGCAGACGGCCGGTTCGGCTGGCGAATCGATTGCCTTCGGCCTGGGGGTGACCATGCCGGCGATCATGATCCTTGGGTTCGATCTGGAGATCACGCGCGTCATGCTGGTGGCGACGCTCGGCGGGCTGCTGGGAATCCTGATGATGATTCCGCTGCGGCGGGCATTGATTGTCGATCAGCACGGTATTCTCAAATATCCGGAGGGCACGGCTTGCGCGGAGGTCTTAAAAGCGGCCGCGGCACCGGCGGAAGAACGGAAGGAGACGGACGCCGCGGACGAAAAGACGGCGAGCGGCGGGAAAATCATCTTCGCCGGGTTCGGCATCGGTTTTCTTTATCAAGCCGCGATGGGCGCGTTCAAAACGTGGAAGAGTGATCCGGAGAAAATCTTCGGCGCTCCCTTTAAAGCGGGCTCGATTTCAGCCACGATCGAGCCGGCACTCCTCGGTGTTGGCTACATCATCGGGCCGCGGATCGCCTCTATCATGTGCGCCGGTGGCGTGCTCGCCTATCTCGTCCTGATTCCGGCAATCAAATTTTTCGGCGACAGGGTGGTTGGAATTGTGCCGCCGGGAACGATGCCGATCAGTGAGATGGGCCCGAACGACATTCGCGGCGCCTATGTCTTGTATATCGGCGCGGGAGCTGTCGCGGCCGGGGGGATCATCAGCTTGTTCCGCTCGTTGCCCACGATCTGGCATGGGTTAAAAGGCGGACTCCGCGATTTGCGCGGCAGCCACGGAGCCGGCGAACGCGCACCGCGAACCGATCAGGATCTCTCCATGAAAATCGTGATCTGTGGATGCCTCGCGATTATCGCCGTCATCATGGCCGTCCCGCAACTGCACCTGCAATGGAACATCTTCGGTGCATTCCTGATCGTGGCTTTCGGGTTTCTTTTTGTCACCGTCTCCTCGCGTCTGACGGGAGAGATCGGCTCGACCTCGAACCCGATCTCCGGCATGACGGTCGCCACGCTTCTTCTCACCTGTCTGGTTTTTCTCCTCGTTGGCTGGACGGGACCGAGCTACTTCGTGACCGCGCTTTCGATCGGCGGAATCGTGTGCATCGCTTCTTCGAATGGCGGCACGACTTCGCAGGATTTGAAAACGGGATTTCTGGTCGGAGCCACCCCGCGACATCAGCAGATCGCAATCCTGCTCGGCGCCTTCGCCTCCGCGCTGGTTCTCGGGCCGATTCTTTTGACGCTGAACAACGCCTCAACTGTCTACGTGCCCGCGACAACGTTCGAGCCGGTGAAAGAAGGAGCGATTGTCCCTGCCGCCTCCCTTTCGCCCTTTACGGAACGGGTGAAGCCGGCGCCGGAAGATTTCCGGCTCTTCATCAATCAACCGGACGGGCCGCAGCCAATGATCGAGGGCCTTGATCCCGCCGAGTATCTCGTCAATAGCGCCGGACAGATTGCCTACAAGATTTCGCGTAACTTCCCCGCTGATCTTCGCGCCGAGAGTGCTCAACTTGGTGGCAGCGAAAAACTCAGAGGGCCGCAATCCGTCGGTGACCAGAACAGCTATCGCGCCTGGTTTCGTCCCGATCCCTCCGGCGGGGCCGCGCAACGCTTTCTCGTCACTGACCAGGGCCAGGTCATGTATCTGGTTGATCCCGGCATCAACGGCACCCATCGGATTCGGCCGGATGGCAGCGCGGTGCAAAAATTCGATGCGCCGAAGGCGACGCTCATGTCCTACATCATCAAGGGGATTCTGAGCCGCCAGCTTCCCTGGGGATTGGTCTTGTTAGGAGTGATGATCGCGATCGTTCTCGAAATGAGCGGCATTCCGTCGCTGGCTTTTGCGGTCGGTGTTTATCTGCCGCTCGCTTCGTCGAGTCCGATCTTCATCGGGGGAATGATTCGCTGGCTGGTTGATCGCTACCTGCGCCGGGAGAAATTCCGCGACAAAGATCTCACGCACGAAGAGCTGGTCGCAGAAGGCGACAAGAGTTCGGGCGTTCTCCTCGCCTCCGGTTACATCGCAGGTGGCGCGCTGGCTGGAATCGTGATCGCAATTATGCAGGGTGTGCCGAGCCTCGCGGTCTACAGCACGCGCGTCGAAGAGTGGTCGACCGCGCATAATCCATTTTTCCATGGACCGAGCGCGGATCTGCTCGCGCTCATTCCGTTCACCGTGCTAATGGTCCTGCTCTATCTCGTCGGGCGTGATCGTTTGCTCGCCGCAAAAACAATCGCTCGCTGATCCCCCCCGCCTTCGAGGGGCAATGTGGAAGCGTCCGCCGTTATAGGCCCGTGAGACATTCTGCGTTCAGGCGGATCGAAGCTTGCCTCACCCAGGCAAAACTTTCATCTTCGCCCGATGACTCCCCGTTCGCTCGTTCCCTTAATTCTGACCGCGTTCCTCGGCTTCTCCGGAGCCGCAACTGCGCAATCACCAGTCCCTTCACCCACTGCGGAAACGCCAGCCGGGAAAGCGAAATTTGAGTTCGACAAATTCATGGTCGTTCTACTCGTTAGGCCGCCCGACGCCCCGGATCTGCAGAAAGACCAGCTGGAGAAACTGCAGGAAGGCCACATGTCAAACATGCGGACTTTGGCCGACGCAGGGAAATTGCTGAAGGCGGGCCCGACGGAGGATTTCACCGGTCGCAACGTCCGCGGTATCTTCATCTTGACGACAGAGTCGGTCGATCAAGCGCGGGAGTGGATCAGCAACGATCCGCTGATCAAAGCCGGCCGTCTCATGCCGGAGTTCCTGAAATGGTATGTCGAAAAAGGCAGCCTGAAGTAGCAACTGCCTTCAGCTCTTCTCTGCACTCGCGGCCGGCGCGAGGAAGTGCTGATAAACAAACGAGGCGACGATCAAAATGAGTGCGACGCCGATGAACGCACCGATTCGGTAGAGCTGACTCAAGCTCCCGAGATCATGCAGGAACAACTTGAGCAGCGTAATGAGGAGGAGCGCGAGCCCAGCGTAGCGGACATAGCGCATCTTCTGTTTCATCCCGATGAGCAGGAGAGCGAAGGCGAAGAGCGCCCACGCGATTGAATAAGTCATGTCGCGCGCGAAATTGCCCGAGAACGAAAAGGTCAGAGTCGGCCCGATCGAGAAGTAGTCGGCGATCTCGATGTTCAGGAGCAGGAAGGCGAGAATCGCGCCCAGCGTGTAGAGCAAACGCGGGATAAGGCGCGCCAGTTCGGTCGCGCGGAAATCCTGCACAAGCATCGCGCCGCCTAACGAGCAGAGACTCGCGATCCCGTAAGCGTACAGGTACCAATTCCAGATCCGGGTCCCGGCGCGGCGATGATATTCGAAAACCGCCGGCTGGAATCGTGATCGCAATTATGCAGGGTGTGCCGAGCCTCGCGGTCTACAGCACGCGCGTCGAAGAGTGGTCGACCGCGCATAATCCATTTTTCCATGGACCGAGCGCGGATCTGCTCGCGCTCATTCCGTTCACCGTGCTAATGGTCCTGCTCTATCTCGTCGGGCGTGATCGTTTGCTCGCCGCAAAAACAATCGCTCGCTGATCCCCCCCGCCTTCGAGGGGCAATGTGGAAGCGTCCGCCGTTATAGGCCCGTGAGACATTCTGCGTTCAGGCGGATCGAAGCTTGCCTCACCCAGGCAAAACTTTCATCTTCGCCCGATGACTCCCCGTTCGCTCGTTCCCTTAATTCTGACCGCGTTCCTCGGCTTCTCCGGAGCCGCAACTGCGCAATCACCAGTCCCTTCACCCACTGCGGAAACGCCAGCCGGGAAAGCGAAATTTGAGTTCGACAAATTCATGGTCGTTCTACTCGTTAGGCCGCCCGACGCCCCGGATCTGCAGAAAGACCAGCTGGAGAAACTGCAGGAAGGCCACATGTCAAACATGCGGACTTTGGCCGACGCAGGGAAATTGCTGAAGGCGGGCCCGACGGAGGATTTCACCGGTCGCAACGTCCGCGGTATCTTCATCTTGACGACAGAGTCGGTCGATCAAGCGCGGGAGTGGATCAGCAACGATCCGCTGATCAAAGCCGGCCGTCTCATGCCGGAGTTCCTGAAATGGTATGTCGAAAAAGGCAGCCTGAAGTAGCAACTGCCTTCAGCTCTTCTCTGCACTCGCGGCCGGCGCGAGGAAGTGCTGATAAACAAACGAGGCGACGATCAAAATGAGTGCGACGCCGATGAACGCACCGATTCGGTAGAGCTGACTCAAGCTCCCGAGATCATGCAGGAACAACTTGAGCAGCGTAATGAGGAGGAGCGCGAGCCCAGCGTAGCGGACATAGCGCATCTTCTGTTTCATCCCGATGAGCAGGAGAGCGAAGGCGAAGAGCGCCCACGCGATTGAATAAGTCATGTCGCGCGCGAAATTGCCCGAGAACGAAAAGGTCAGAGTCGGCCCGATCGAGAAGTAGTCGGCGATCTCGATGTTCAGGAGCAGGAAGGCGAGAATCGCGCCCAGCGTGTAGAGCAAACGCGGGATAAGGCGCGCCAGTTCGGTCGCGCGGAAATCCTGCACAAGCATCGCGCCGCCTAACGAGCAGAGACTCGCGATCCCGTAAGCGTACAGGTACCAATTCCAGATCCGGGTCCCGGCGCGGCGATGATATTCGAAAACCGCCGGGTTCAACGCCAGCCTAACGAATGCAACCGAGAGCAACGCCGCCCCGGCGAGGCGTAAACCGGCGTTTGGGACCAGGCGAAAAAGCGCGAGCAGCGCCAGCCCTTCCACAGCCCACCCGAGCGTGATCCACTCACGTTGAAACTGGATCGGGAAGATGAGGCTGACGAAAAGTAACACCGCGCCGCCCTGCCAGGCGAGCCGCGCGTCGCCGGAGCTCGGAAGGACGCCGCGCTTGCGGACGAGATAGTAAACACCGCAAGCAAACGGCAGAGCGAAGAGCGCCGGCAGCAAACCATTCCGGAAGGCCGGATACGAGGCGGCGACAACTTCGTAGATCAGCAGAAAGTGCAGAAGCCCAGAAACCGCGCCGACCGCCCAGGCGATCGGATTTCGCTCTTCTCGCGCGAAAAACGGAAACGCGATAAAGAGCAAGCCGAAGACTATGTACCATGCCAGCGGCAGAACGGCGTGCGCACTGGAGAAATGCAGTGTGTGCCATTCCCGCTCGAGCACCCAGGTGAACGCCAGGCCGACGGCTGCGATCGAGCTCGTCCGCCCCAGAATCCCGAGCGCAAGCAGGACCACCGTCATAAGCAGCGCAACGGCGAAAACAGCGCTCGGCTCCGGCACCGGAAGTTTCGCGACCACCATCATGAGAAGGATGAACGGCATCGCAGCGGCGAGCCCCGGAACATTCCGGCGAGTGTCTCCCACACCGTTCGCGAGTCGCCGCATCAGGAGACTCGCCGCGACGGAGAAGAAGATACCGAAGCCGCCGACCACTGTCAGAATCCCGACGATTCCTTCTTCAACCGGTGGCGGGGTGAAAATCCAGAGCGCCGCCGTAATGAGCGTGGCGATGAGAGCAACCAGGAGCGCCAGCACAGACCGGACGGACCACGCGGTCCCTACTGCCAGCAGATCGATCAAGAGCACGCATGTCCAGACCGCGAACGACGTTTCCCCGTTCCAGACACAAATGAACAGAAGCACGAGCGCGAGCAGTGGAACGAGGGCCTGCCATTTCGTGCTCGCAGCTTTGGTCTCGGCACGCGCCGGCCAGACGCTAAACCCGGAGTGGATCAGCGCAAAAACGATGTAGCCGCCGAGCCCCCACCAAAGCAGCGGGTGCGTGAGATATTGGGAGGTCCAGGCAGCGAGAAGTGCGAACACGACTGCGCCCGCCGGGCCAGCAATGCGCGACGGATTTGCACGCGTGGTCGCGAGCGCGAGCAGGCCGATGTCGGCCAAAAAAGTGAAGCTGAAGAGGAATGCTGGGCGGGCGGCGAGTTCCGCGTAGGAGACGAAACAGAATGCAAAAGCGAGCGCTGAGAATCCGATGGCCAGCGCAGCATACGTCGACCAATTCTCCGGCGGCGGCAGTTTGCGACGCAGGTATTGAAACGCGAGGAACTGCGCTTCGAGGAGCAGGAAAATGAGAAAGCCGGCGTTCGCGCGCGCGACAGTAAAATCAAACGCCCAGGCCCATTGCGTCAGGATGGTTCCGGCGGCAGCGAGCGCGAACAGGTAATCCCAACGTTTCCGCAGCCCAACGGCGGCGATTCCCGCATTGAGCAACGCGACATAACCGAAGAGCCGAAACGGATTCTCCTGGCCGGTCGTAAGCAACGGCGGGGTCAGAAAGCCGCCAATCAAACCGAGGACCACCACGACCTGCGCGTCGAGGCGCACCGCGAGAAGGAACGCCACGACCGTGACGATCGACATGAGAACGAAGGCGGCGGCTAACGAGAGAAGATTGTAGAAGGCGTGCGCGCCAAAGATGTCGGCGTAAAGAACGAGCACGCCGGTCGCGCAAAGACTCTGGCCCGGCACGCGGTAGTTGCGACGCGCCGTGAACCAACCCGCCGCGATCAGGCCCGAGCCGATCACCGCGCCGATGACGATGCGCATCGCTGGCGTGATGAGATTGTTTTCGAACGAATATTTCACCAGGAAAACGACGCCGAGGAAGAGGGCGAAGCCGCCGACCCAGGAGAAGAGTTTCACTCCCATGAACGCTTCCCACTCGATGGGCACGTGAGGCCTTGCTTTCGCTGGCGCAGGAGACGGGGGTTCCGGAGTTTCGACCCGCGACGGCAGTTCTCCGAGAATCGCAGCCACCGCGGGAGAGACAGCGGCGACGGACGCAGCCGGAACAGGCGCTGACGGAACGGGCGCGCTCACGGTCGTCAGGGGCGAAGCGGTTGCGTCCGAATGAGCCGCCGCGTGTTCAGATGTTTGGAGTTCGAGAGCTGCAAGGCGCTGACTCAGCTTCTGCATGCTGCTCTGGAGCGCCTTGATCTTTCGCGCATTCGAGATCATGAGCACGAAGGGGAGCAGGACCACCCCGAAGATGATGAAGACGAGGCAGGTGAGGACGGAGTCTTGCATTGAACAGATCGTTAGGCGCGCGCCGGATTCTACGGCTTCTCAATGCCCGCTCGGCGCGTCAATGAACTGCCATGGCAAAGCGAAACGCTCGGCGAGGTGCGCCGCGAGCGCTCTAACCCCGAAAGTCTCCGTGGCGTAATGCCCACCTAACAAAAGGTTCACGCCCAGTTCTTCCGCCGCGACTCCCGCCCAATGCGGCGCTTCTCCCGTGATGAAAGTGTCTACGCCCGCGCGTGCCACCGCATATATTTCTGAGCCGGCTCCGCCGGTGACGATGCCGATCGTTTCACTGGTCGCCGGTCCGTGCGCGAACAGCTTCACGCTAGCTTCTGTGGCCGCCTCTAGCTTGTGCGCTAATTCGTTCGGGAAAATCTGGACGCGCGCGCGGAGACCTACGAGCTGCCCTTTCATTTCCAGGAACGGCTCGAGATCAGTCAAGCCAAGCGCGGCGGCGAGCTGCGCGTTGTTGCCGACGACTGGATGAACGTCGAGCGGCAGATGCGCGCTGTAGAGCGCAATATCGTGTTCCAGGAGCAAGGCGATCTGGCGGCGCACTGGACCGGTGATCGCCTGTAACCCCGGCCAAAAAAGGCCGTGATGGACCAGCAGTAAGTCAACTTCGTTTTCCGCCGCGGCGCGAAAGACGCGTGAGGACGCATCCACCGCCGCGCCGATGCGCCGAAGGTTTCCGGAGTTCTCGACCTGCAGTCCGTTCAGCGCATGCGCCCAATCGCCGCATTGGTCGAGGCGAAGATACTCATTCGTGTAGGCGACGACTTCAGCGAGGGCAGGCACCAAGGGATGTTAGACCGGCACGCGCTTGCGAGTCCACGCACAAAGTCACGCGCCTCCCTCGTCCCGGAGGCGGGCGTAGACTAACGAGTCGAGGACTTGATCATCTTTGATTACGCTGCGCCGCAGCCGTCCTTCGCAGGTGAAGCCGGCCTTCTCCAGCGCACGCGCGCCGAAGCAGGATTGTTCGCGTAGACGTAAGCCTCGATGCGATTCAGCGGCAGGGACGCGAAGCCGTGGGGCACGATCGCCCGCACCGCCGCAGTCGCGATGCCTGCGTCCCCAAAACGGCTCGGCCAGCCAGTAGCCGAGCTCTGCAGTGAGACGGTTTACGTCGTGGCCCGGATGCAAACCAATGCCACCGGCAGCGCGGCCCTCGACCTCGATGCAAAACATGAGCGCGGGATCCTCTTCCACACGTTGCAGAATATACTCTTCCGCGTCCCGCGAGCGTGTAGGGATACGGCATTCGGTCGCGCAGGTTAATCCAGACGTTGCGATTGTTGGCTGCCTCAGCGAGCGCGGGAGCATCTTCTATGTGCCAGGGACGGAGTGACGCCCGACCAGGCGGCAGATGCATTGTGTCACGCTATCTTTTTTGCGCGCGGCGGAAGCGAAAACGCGCTCAAGCTTTCCGCGTCCGTTCACCTTGTTCGATCAATTTCCAGAACTCGCGGGTCCTGCCCAACTGGTCGTCTTCCGCCATGGGAAGTTTGCTGCGGAACAGGAAGTCTCGAAACGTGTTTCTGTGCAGCACGCGATGAACGGTGATCCCCTCAGCGCGTCTCTCGAAGTAGATCCGGTAATCCTTGGCGCGATAACGATGGAGCTTCTTTCCGTCGCGTTCGATGACCCCGAATTTGCCTCTGTCCAAATCATCCAGATCTGTAGGCAGAATTTCGAATTCCGCCAGCAGTTCGAGCTGGAGCGTCTTCGGCAAAGCCGACATCTCGGCTGCGCTCAGTTCGTTGAAGATGATCTGGAACATGGCGCTTCACAAATACACGCGTGCTACCCGGCTGCCAATCCCGGTGAAAATCTCCCAGGCGATGCTGGAGGCCTGCCGCGCGACTTCGGCAGCAAGAATCTGTTCATCGCCCTGTCGCCCGATCAGCACAACTTCGTCGCCTAACGAGACATCGCGTACCTGCGTTACATCCACCATCGTGAGATCCATCGTAATGCGACCGAGCACCGGGCAACGTTCTCCGCGGATCAGCACGGCCGCACCCCGACCGGAGACGGAACGCGGCAGCCCATCCGCGTAGCCGACGGCAAGCGTGGCAACGCGCGTCGGACGTTCGGTTACGAAGGTTCGCCCATAGCTGATCGACCTGCCGGCAGGAAGCTCGCGGAGCAACGCCACGCGCGTTTTCAACGTCAATGCCGGCTGGAGCCGATCCTGCAAATCCGCGAGCGGCGCCGAGCCGTAGAGCATGAGTCCAGCGCGCACCATCTCAAAGGCAGAAGCGCCGAAGCTCATGACACCGGCGCTGGGCAGGACGTGAATCATGTAGGCGCCCGGCACCTCCTGGCGAATCTTCGCGGCGAGCGCTTGGAACCCGGCGAGCTGTCTTCGCGTGAAGGCGAAGTCTTCGTCGGCGACCGGCAGGTGGGTGGAGACGCTGTGCAAGTGCAGATTCGGCAGGGCCGCTATTCTTTTCAGCTCGTGAATTGCCCCTTCCTCGGCCATTCCCATTCGGCCCATGCCGGTATCGATCGCGCAGTTACCCTCTACGGGCCGCTCGTTAGGCGCGGCCCGACTAAAGGCGAGCGCTTCTTCGTAATTCGAAACGGAGGGAATGAAACCACGCGCTGCGATCTCCGGCCGTTCATCGGGCAAGGCAGGGCCCAGGATGATTACCGGATGTGGAACGGCCTCGCGCGCTTCGATCGCTTCCGGCAGATTGGCCACGCCAAAGAGCTGCGCCTCGTCGGCCAGCGCTTTTGCCACTTCGGCGAGACCATGACCGTATCCGTTCGCCTTAATGACCGCGAGGAGCGCGACGTTCGCTCCGAGCATGCGGCGGGCGGCAGCCGCATTATGCCGAAGCGCCGCGCGACTAATCTCCGCCCAGCAGCGATATGAGCTCATACAGCCGTCCTTCTCGGCTCAGTGATGTGCGGTTCACGCAGATAGATCGGTTCCAATGGCAATGGCGTCGCGACTTCCGCTGCGGCAATCTGCGCCAGAATGATCGCCGATGGGTGCAACACGACTGCGCCAAATTGCGGGAGCGCTTCGCTGCAAAAGATTGGTTCGTGCCGGCCAGCCAGGAGTTCGCGCAGCTCTTCTTCACTGCACAATCGGGGTCCATCGACGCAACGTCGCGCAGCAACATGCATGAAAAAGAACGACTGCCGCCGTGCATCTCCAATGACAATGTAATCGCCTGCGTCGCCGGGCATCGCACAAGCGGACGGAAGTCCCACCAGTTCCGTGTGCAGGCCGGCGCGCAGACCAATCGCGGTGGAGATCGCGATCCGCGTGCCTGCATACGAGCCCGGGCCCAAACCAACTGCGATTCGATCGGGCCGGCTGCACTGCTGAAGGCAGCGCTGGAGATTTTCGAAGAAGAGACCGGAATGCTTGCGATCGTTCGCGAACTCGGTCGCGAAGCGGTTCGTCTCGTCATCAAAGAACGCAATGCTCCCCTTCCCGCTCGAGAGCTCCAGGGCCAGGATGGTCATGGCAACTCGATGACCCTTTCCGTTTCGCTCTTCACCGCGAGCGAGATCCACCGCGCGTGTTCCGGGATCAGCGCGCGGAAACGATCCGCCCATTCGATCACGCAGATGCCGTCGCCGTAAAGGTAATCATCCAGCCCGAGGCGCACGAGCGCATCGGCGTTCTCGATCCGGTAAAAATCAAAGTGATACACGGGGCAGCGACCACCGCCGTATTCGTGGATGAGTGTGAACGTCGGGCTGGTCACCGCGGCGTCGCTGCCTACCCCTGCGACAAAGCCTTTTACAAATTGCGTCTTCCCAGCGCCGAGATCGCCGGTAATGGCAAACACATCGCCTGCCTTCGCCCGCCGACCCTCTCTCGCCCCGGCTGCGGCCGTCGCTGCGGGGCTAGCGGAAGTGAGCATATCCGGCGGGAACGTCTTGCTCTCTCGCTTGCGATCGTTCCATCCAAGAGCCAATGCGCGTCAAGCGGAGACGCGGAAATTTTGCTTTCCATGCTTTCTGCAAACGAGGCGCATCCCGTGATGCGATTGCGAAGAGTAGCTCGTAATCTTCGCCATCAGAAATTGCCTGCTCGATGGTGCACCCGCGATTCCGCGGGATCGCAGCTTTATCCAACTCGAAGTCAAGATCGCTCGCGCGAGCCAGGCGCGGCAGGTCGGCGCCGAGGCCGTCGCTCAAATCCATCAAAGCGTGAATGCAGAAGCGACTCGTAAGCCAGCGGGCCTCGGCGATGCGCGGCACAAAACGCAGGTGCTTCCCGCGAATCGAGCCGCCAAGTATTCCCGTAACAAAGAGCTGGTCCCCGTCACGGCCGCCACTGCGGGAAACCCATCGATTCTCTTCAACAAACCCTGAAATGCTGACTGAGATCGCGCGTGGGCCATCGATGCGGCTCATTTCGCCTCCGACGATTGCGACGCCGAATGCGCGCGCCGCTTTCGCGAGTCCACGATACATTTGCGTCGTCCAGTTCACCGGCGTCGTCGCCGGCGCGATCAATGTCACGAGTGCGAACTGCGGGAGCCCCGACATCGCAGCGAAGTCACTCAAAGGGCGAGCCATGGCTTTCCATCCGACGGCAGGAGGCGGGGCATCGGATGGGAAATGCACCCCCTCGACGAGACAGTCGGTTTTAAGCAGGAGCAATCGTCCGTCCGCGGGGAATCTCATGACGGCGCAGTCATCGCCCGCCCCTGCGATTACGTCGGGATTCGAAGGAAGCTGCGGCAGAATCTTCCGGAGCAGTCGATCCTCGCCCAGCTCCCGCAGGTTCATTGCTGGAAAAGATCGGGAAACGCGAGGGCGACCAGGGTCAAAGAATTGAAGAGCGCGTGCATGGTCATCGAGACAAGGATCGAGCCCGTCCATTCGTAGGCGACGGTGAAGCACGCGCCGAGGACGAAGAGCGGCGCGGCGGAAGGGATATGTGCGTGAACCGCGGCGAAAAGGAGTGAGTTCGAGAACAAGCCGACGAAGCGTCCCAGATATCGCTTCAGCACGCCGTAGATAAAGAACCGAAAGACGAATTCCTCGATGATGGGCGCGATCGCCACCGCGAGGACAATGATCAGGACGCGTTGCTTTAGCGTCTGCGAATCGTTAAACATTTCGAGGATGCCCTGCCGGCTGGACTCGCCCCCGAGCAGGCGCTGGGTGAGCAAGTCGGCTAGGAATATGAGCGGGTAGGCGGCAAAGAGGAGTACGCCGCCGGTGATGAATGTGCGACGGAACCCGAGCTTCGAAAAACCGGCGAGCAAGCTGACGTTCCGCCCACGGAAGGCGAGGAAAGCAAAGACGAAAAGGAACAGGCCTAACGAAACAAGACCGTTGGCGATGAGTTCATTGCTCCGCAGGACCACCTTGCCGGTGGAAAGAGATGAAGTCGCGGCATTGACAATAAAAAGGGTGGCGAGCGCCGAGGCCAGGATTGCATCCGGCAAGCCGAAAGTGCGCACCTCATCTTCCCCTTCCCGTAGAGGTGCGCGAGCCGCGATTTGCCTAGCGAGCGAAAGGTAGATGTAGACGCTCCCGCCGAGAAAGAGCGCGTTAATTACAGCAGCGACTGCTGTAAGGAAGCCGTCCGGCATGACGCAACGACAAGCTAGGGAGCGTAGTAGCTCGGCAGGAAGTAGGCGCGACCGGATTCGAGTTGCGGCAGCAGTTGCTTGGGCAGGGTCAGCTCAAGTTTTGCCCGCGAGCTCTCACCCAGGGCGCGCAAGATCCGGCCGAGCGCAAAGGGTGGTCCGTATTTCACCACGGTCGCATCGAAAGCGTTCCCGAGCTCTTTTGCCTTCTTGAACGCGTCTTCCATTTGCCCGAGGCCGTCGATCAGCTTGTGGTCGTGCGCGTCGCGCCCGGAGAGGATGCGGCCATCGGCAATCGTGTTGCGGAGAGCATCCGCCGGGAGGCTGCGCTCTTTCGCGACGATGCCGAGGAATTTCTCATACGTGCCCATCACGAAACTCTGCACGTACTCACGTTCTTCCGGCGTGATCGGACGGGCGCCGTTCAGCATGTCCTTGAACTTGCCGCTTTTGAACACAACCGACGCGAGCCCCACTTTATTGAAGAGCTGCTCGTAGTTCAGCGTCTGGATAATGACGCCGATACTACCCGTGATGGTAGTGTCGCTCGCCATCAAATACCTGCCCCCGCAGGCGACGTAGTAGCCGCCGGAGGCCGCGAGCGAATCCATGTAAACGACGACCGGCTTCTTCGCCCTCGCTCGCACAACGGCGTTGTAAATGACATCTGAGGCAGTGACCTCTCCGCCGGGCGAATCAATCTCCAGGACGATCGCGCGCACGTTCTCGTCCTCGCGCGCCTGGTCGAGCGCATAGCGCATGTCATCGACCATCGAATCGCCCACGTTTCCCGGCAGCGAGGAACTGATGACGCCGCGCATCGCGATCACGACGATTTTGTCCCTGTTCCCTTTGTGTCCGCGCTCGACGATCGTTTCGCGAAATCTCGGGACTTGTTCCTGGTCGCGCGACCCGCCAGTGAAGCGGTCGAACGCCACAACGCCGAGAACGAAATTAAAGAGGAGGCTCGCGCAGAGAACGACGAATAGAAAGATGCTGAGGCAGCCGAGTTTTCGATTGGCCATGCGGCTTCTAATGAAGGGAGAACCGCAGGGCATACAAGCGGTTTCAGGTCATCATCTGTTCTCTGCGAAACGGCTTTGGAAAAAATCAAAGAAGAGCGAATGACGCACTGGCTTGGAAGCTGCTTTTCAGCAGTTTATGAGTAGCCGCGGTCATCTTCCGGTCACTCCTGGTTGTCACGACAGTTGTTAGCCGGGGGCGTTGACCCCGGCGGCGTCCAACGTGGCTGCCTCAAGAGCCTGGTTCGGCGCCGCTGGGAACAACTCCGCCGGGAATCTGCCTGGAACTCCGCATCACGCTCCGCACCTCCCAGAACGTCGGGATGTAATGCGCGAGAGCGAAGGCGATCACAGTCCCGGCGATCACGCCGGAGATGCCGTAGATTTTCGCGAGTGGAATTGAGAGGGCGATGTTCAGGACCGCGGTGATCGTCCCGGAAATCGTCATTCCCTTCAGATGGCCGGTCGCATTGAGCAGACAACTGGCAACGTAGAGAGTGGCAAGCATCAAGTTCCAGATGCCCATCCAGACGATCGTCGCAAATGGCGGCACGGCACTTTCGCCGGCCCAGAAGCGGATGATCGGTTGGCCGAAAATGATCAGGAAGCTCACAACCACAAAGGCGCTGATGAAGCTGAGCTTCATGTGCGAGCGGAATGTCCTTCGCATCCAGCCAAAATCCTTTTGCGCGAACGCTTCCGTGTAAGCCGGCCAGAGCGAGGGGTAGGCGAGCGTTTGCAGAAGCGTTGCATTCGCGAAGACAGCGAACGTGACCGCGTAGGGCGTGACCTGCGCCGCGCCGAGATACCGCGCGATGACGAGGTTATCGGTCTCCGAGTTCACCATCCAAACCGCGCCAATGACAAGGAACTTCCAGCCGACGGCGAGCAGGTCCTGCGCAACGGCAAAGTCGAATCCCGCGAGTCGCGGCCGCAGATGGGGCCATCGCCAACCGAAGACCCACGCGGCGCACGCGACATTCGTCAGAAGACCAAGGCCGGACGAACCGATCACGAGCCAGGGTAATCCGCCCTGGCAGGCGATCACGGTGAGGATGGCGAAGAGATTCGCGATCGTACCGGCGATGCCCCAGAGGTTCGCGATCGCAATCTCATGATGTACCGCAAGCACTTTGTTGGTGACGAGCAGCGGAATGTTGAGCGCGAAAAGGAGGAGTGCGAGAAGCAGGGCCGGTGTCACTTCCGCGCGCGCCAACGGCGATTGCAGATTCGGGAAGAAGATCGGGGCGAGATGTGGCGCGACTGCGTAGGCCGCGCAGAGAATCCCCCCGCAGATCACACAAAAGATAAAGAACGCGGAGGAAACGTAGCGCGCGGCCAGCCCGTGCTCGCCTTCGCCATAGGCTTTCCCGAGCGCGTTGCTGAGGCTGTTCGCAATCCCGAAGTCCGTGAAGCTGAGAAAAGCCAGGAACGTGCTGATTGTAATCCAGATCCCGTAACGTTCGCCACCCAGATACCCGATCGTGAGCGGCACCGTGGCCAGGCCCACGATGGCGCCGACCCCGCGCCCGGCGATCGCGGTGACTGTTCCGCGCAGAACACCTTTCGATCGCCGGGCGGCATGATCGTCCGCGTGCGCGCTTCCCAGCGCGAGCTTCAGCCAACGTTTCAAAATCTGGAGCACGCGCGGATATTGTAGGGGAATCCGGTCAGCTTATATCTGTTTGGCGTCATGTGCCCTTCCGCTGTCATCCCTGAGGCTGGCGAAGCGCGCCAAGGGACCTCACATCAGCCCCGGAGATACGCTGGTGCTCTGGAGGCGTGACCTGGATTCTGTGGGTGTTCCCTTGCCGTCTCCGCTGGCTCGGATGACAGCGCGCGCCATCGCCAACGATTAGGCGCTCCGTTCATCGAAGGCGACAGCATTACGTCAGCTGCCCCAGTCTCAAATTGTAGAAACACGGAGCCCCAAAAAGCTTCTCCGAAAAAAGCGGTGCGCACGCCGAATCTCAGCGAGCCTGAAATTGTTCATGTGCGAGGATCACCTGCTCGAACGAGGCGTGATCCTGGGGTTCCAGTTCGGCAGGAAATTTCGCGCCCGAGCGTTGCCACTTTCCGATCCAGCTCGTAGAAAGCAGATCGTGCCGTGCGCCGGCACCCAACCGCACAGCCTTCGGGGTGAATGCGATCGTCGTTTCCTCCTTCTCGGCCGCGTTACGTCCCCGTGCCACGTAGAAGCCTGCGGCCAGCAGAGCCACGCGGGCCGAGGTCGAACACGTGTAGGTGAAAAGCTCAACCGCGCGACCGTGGCAGGCGGCGAAGAGTTTACCGAACGTTTCGCGCGTCCACTGATCGCGGCACGTCTTGCTCGAGAACATGTCGTAGTAAATGAGATCGGGTGGCGGCTGCGCCTCTGAGACAGTCTTGAGAAAATCGCCCGCGACCAGCGACCAGCTCAGTCCCGGATATTGCTTCGAGTGCCACTCACCGGATTTCAGAATCCCGGCTGGTCCGCTGTGGCGCAGATAGGGAAACAGGTCGGTGAGCTGAAACGCGAGTTGCAGTGAATCGAGGTCGTTCTCGAAGCTAACGAGGCGCATCGGTCGAGTCGGAGCCGTTTTCGCCTGCTCCTCATAACAGCGGATCGCGGCCATTGCGTTGGCCGCCGCGCCAAGACCCACGTCCCAGACGACCAGCTTTTCCATCGTCCTGTCCCGAACCCGTTCCGCGAGATTCGACTGCTCAACATAGAGCCGCCGCGCCTCTTCCATCGGCTCGGTCCGTGAATGCATGATCTCGCCCGACGCGATATGGCGCATGCTGGCGAAACCTTCCCGTGCGATGTGCACCTCGTAATTCCTGAGACGCAGCGCGCGTTTCCGCCCGGGTTTCGGCAGGCGCGTTGGATTGTCGAGATCGCTCTCGTGCAGGAACTCGCGCTTGCGGTGATATAGTTCCAGGAACTCCCCGGCCAAAATGCTCTCGCGAATCTCGCGCATGAGCTGGTGATAGAAATAGAGGTTGTGCTTCCCGAGAAGTTGCCAACCGAGTGTTTCACCGCTTTTCGCGAGATGGTGTAGATAAGCGCGTGAGTAGCGCGTGCAGGTCGGGCACTCGCATTCTGCGTCGAGCTGTTCTTCGGCGAATTTGTAAACGCCGCGTTTCATCTGGAGGTAACCGCGCGACGTGAAGACCGCTCCGCGCTGCGCGACTTGCGTTGGGATAATGCAATCGAACATGTCGACGCCGCGATGAACCGCCTCGAGAATGTCGAGCGGCGTGCCGACTCCCATCAAATAACGCGGCTTGTCGTTCGGCAAAAGGCCGGCCGTAAACTCGCAAACATCTTCGCGCTCACTCTTCCCCTCGCCGACTGCGAGGCCGCCAATCGCAAAGCCATCGAACGGCATTTCCGTCAGTCGAGCCACACTTTCGCGGCGCAGCTCGGAAAGCAAGGCGCCCTGCACAATCGCGAAAAGGGATTGCGCCGAATCGCCGCGCGCGGCCAGACTTCGCGCCGCCCAGCGATGTGTCATCGCCATCGCCTCGCGCGCCGTCGCTTCATCCGCGGTCGATGCGATGCAGCGATCCAGCGCCATCATAATGTCGCTGTTCATCGTCTTCTGCGTCTCGATGCTGAGCTCGGGACTGAGCAGAATGGTCTTGCCGTCGAGATAGCTCTGGAACACAGCTCCCGCTTCGCTCATCGAGCGCGAATGCGGCAGCGAAAAGATTTGAAAGCCGCCCGAATCGGTCAGAACCGAACGGTCCCAGCTCATGAACCTGTGGATTCCGCCTAGTTGCCGAAACACCTCCGGACCGGGCCGAAGCAGCAAATGATAGGTATTTGCGAGAACGATTTGCGAGCCGGCTTCTTCGAGCGTGCGCGTTAGTTGCGCCTTCACCGTCGCCTGCGTGCCAACCGGCATGAAGAGCGGCGTGACCACCTCGTTATGCAGCGTCTGGAAAGTCGCGGCACGAGCGCGTGAACGGGCCGCTTGCGCGTCGAGGCGGAAATTTAATCTTGAGGCACTCATCGCGTGTCTATTGTAGCCGGAATTCGGGACCGACACCGCACCGGCGAAACGCAGGGCATCGCGTATGCAGCGTAGCAGCGGGGTGAGTACCGCGACTCGTGTGTTTCGAAGGACTGGCGAGTGTGATGTGAGCGCGCTCGTCTGTCACGCGAGAGTCTTGCACACCAAGGTCGTCGCACTCCGCTTACTTCAATTGTTACAGACCCCTCGTGCGA
>MWVV01000108.1_pt1 | contig 29765 bp, 30 predicted proteins | sample 1047281 | NCBI WGS metagenome assembly MWVV01 (sample SAMN06349986, study PRJNA376086) | soil metagenome | isolation source: PT-2 sample Antarctic (ecotone) soil | place: Antarctica | collected 2015-01-13 | reverse complement strand
TTGATGAACGGATAAAGGGCAGTCATCATATTTTCACAAAAGAAGGAATAGAAGAAATACTTAATATTCAGCCGATTGGCTCAAAAGCAAAAGCGTATCAAGTCAAACAAGTGCGAAATATTATTTTTGAAATATCCGCAACGACTTCTTCTAAAACTTCACGGTCGTTTTTACCTGATGATTTTATTCTTCTTAAATTTTGCAGAAAGTCTCTTCTGGCTTTTATATAGCCAGCCTTTGATTCAAAGAAAAAGCCCTTGTTACTGCCAATAAAAGCGCCGTCGTTAAAAAACATTCCGGCAACAGAGACTGTCACCAAAGAAATTTTTCCCATTATCCCCTGTTTTTTCTCAAGTTTTACCCACGAAACCTTTTCTTCTATATCATCAGAATTAGGCTCATACCGCACTATCGGAGACCTGACTTTTTTGCGGGTGTTTTCGAGAGTTTGGCTAACAATCTGACTATTACTAAAAAATCTTAAATCATTACTATTGATAAGACTTGTTTTTCCGACGAGTAAAGGATCACGAACTTTTATTCCCATTAAGACACCCGGACTGCTTACTCCATCAGGAGTGGAATAAGCCAACTGTCCGTCAGGATAGAAATAGCTCCATTGCAAACTGATTCCGATTACTTCCCGCAGAGAATTGTTTTTTATAAAACCGACCAACGGCTTTGCGGCTTCAACTAACGGAATGACCGCATCGTATTGTCCGATAAACTGTTTTAAAACAGCGTCAAAATCCGCATCATTCGGCGTAATAAACTCAATGCCAAAATCCTTAACATTGTTTTCTATCGAGAAATCAGTCATATCGAATGAAAGAGAAAAAGCGCAAAGTCAAAAATAACATCTTTTTGAGAAAAACGACTAAATCAATGACGACTAGAGTCGCTTATTAAAACAACGCATTATTAAATCAACCAAAAAGAATTTATTTTACACGCCACGGCGGATTTTGGCGATTTTCGCCAGCGTAGAAAAGACAAATTTTGTTTGCGTTCGGGTCTAAAAGGTAAGCTTCACGCCACAGCCAAGTTTGGTCTTGCGGTTCGGTTTCAAATTTGATTCCTGAGTTTTTCAGTTCGGCAACTTTCGTGTCCAAATCTGCACATTCAAAATAAAGCACAATGTTTGAATCGGGCGCAACGTCTTCCGCCGCATGAACGGAGAGCGTTGCCTTACCGTCGGGACACACGAGCCGCGCGTAACGCGGGATGGAATCAACAATCAGCTGCAATCCAAGTCTTTGATAAAATTCGACTGTTTCGGGAACTTTTGCGGAGCGAATCGTAACTTGGTTTAAGTTCATTTCTTCGCTTCAAGTTGTTTTAGAGTTTTTTCCGCGTCGGATTTAAATTGGCTTTGTGGATAATCCTTCACAAGCTGCGAAAGGTACGCAACCGAATCTTCACGCAATTTTTCGGGCGCAAATTTTTTCTTTTCCACTTCGGTTTCGATTTTTTGTTTGCCTTTATTTTGTGATAGATAATAACTGCTCATTCCCGCGTAATATAAAAATTCGTCCATTTTCGAAAATTCAGGATACGCCGCAAATGTTTCTTCAAAGCGCATTAAAACAGCTTTGTATGCCTTTTTAAGTTTGAAATACTGTTGCGCGACTTCCAAATTATGTTTCGCGTCCGCTTCCAAAATCGGGTCACGCTGAACTTGCGGCTCGATTTGCTTTTGAGCTTTTGCACTAACCGAAAACACGAAAAGACAAACGAAAAAACTTAAATATAAAAATGTTTTTTTCATAAAATTTATAAAACTCCTGTGCGGTTTGATGCATGGAGATTATTTAGAGTTTGTTTATTGAAAACTCATTTCGCCGCGTATTTACCGATAATCGCGTCAAGTTTTTTTGCTGTTTCCGCGTTCCAATTTTCCGGCGCGGTGAAAATCGCGTTTTTTGTTGCGCCTGCAAAAGGGTTCGGAGTTTGTTTTGCTGCCACTCTTTTCACGGCTTCCTTCAAAACTAATTGAGCATTACGCACGTTTTTGTGCAGATATTCGATAACCATATCAACCGAAACGTCGTCGTGTCCTTCGTGCCAGCAATCATAATCGGTTACAAGAGCCAAAGTTGCGTAAGCAATTTCGGCTTCGCGGGCGAGTTTTGCTTCTTGAAGATTCGTCATTCCAATAATGTCCATTCCCCACGAGCGGTAAACATTCGATTCGGCTTTGGTTGAAAATGCCGGACCTTCCATACACAAATAAGTTCCGCCGCGATGAACTTTCAAGTTTTCGACGGTTTTGCACGATTCTTCTAAAATATCGCCAAGCTGCGAGCAAACCGGATGCGAAAAAGTAATGTGTCCGACAATGCCGTTTCCAAAAAACGTAGATTCCACAGCACGAGCGCGTGTGCGGTCAAAAAATTGGTCTGGAATGACCATATCGGTCGGCGCATATTGTTCCTTCAAACTCCCAACCGCCGAAACCGATAAAATATAATCAACGCCTAAAAGTTTCATTGCGTAAATGTTGGCGCGAAAGGGAAGTTCCGTCGGCGTTAATTTATGTCCGCGTCCGTGTCTTGGAAGAAACGCAACTCGAGTCCCTTCCAAAGTCCCAATAATAAAAGCGTCCGAAGGCTTGCCAAACGGCGTGTCAATATTTTCTTCTCTGATGTCCGTCAATTCCGGCATTTGATAAAGTCCGCTACCGCCCATAATTCCGATTTTTACTTGTTCCATTGTTTTACAATTTTTGCTCCTCTTGCTTCATCATTAGGAAAAATTTCTTCCGGTAGAATATTTACATTTTTAATTTCATTTACGAAAAATTTATATTTTGGATGAAACACTTCCGGTTCGTTTTCATCGTTTTTCTTCAACTCACCGGAAACAGTAATTTCAGCATATAAATTGTTGTTCAAAAAACTTGTTTTGTAATTCACTTTATTGGCTTCTATTGCTTCAAATAACTTTGTACGGAATTCGTAGTTCATTTCCAAAGCCGTAACTCTATCCTGCTCAAGACATTGACCGCTATAAAAAATGAAAGTGTGAAAGCCGAGTACAATTGCTTTTGTTTGAATAATTTTTGATTCGTATTTTTCTGGAAAGTCAACTAAAGAACAAAAATTTATTTCATTTTCGTTAATTATTACTTTATTTTCTTGAACTTTTTCACAAGCTAAAGCAAATAACAAAAAACTTAATATTAAAAACTGCTTTTTCATTCCCAAAAGCTAAGCAAAAACCAATCTGCCTTTTGGCTCAGGAATTTTTCTGCCCAATTCCCGCGCCGTTTCAATCCACTCTTGAATAATAATTTCGGCACTTGCTAACGCTGCTTGATAAGTTTCGCCATCTGCCATACAACCCTCGAGTTCGGGAATTTCGGCGATAAATGTTTTGTCTTCCTCGCTCCAATAAATAATGATTTCGTATTTACTCATCTCTTCCTCCTAGTTTATATTTCAAAATAATATTTCGCACTTGTTTGACTTGATACGCTTTTGCTTTTGAGCCAATCGGCTGAATATTAAGTATTTCTTCTATTCCTTCTTTTGTGAAAATATGATGACTGCCCTTTATCCGTTCATCAAAATTGAGTTTATTCAAAAGCAGACGTAAATTCGTAAAATCGATATTTGCATCCGACCTGCCCGACAAGATTAGATTTTCGATTTTACTAATCTTTGGCATAAACAACTTAACCAGCTTTTAATTTTCCATTTTCTTCGGTTAAACGGCAAAGAGGCATCTCAAAATCGTGATAAAACCAACACAACCAATTTTCATTTAAAGCTTGCGGCAAAAGGCGTTTTTTATTCTCTAAGGTTTCGAGCGGAAAAAGATCATAGCCCATAATCCAGGGAATCGGGAGATGCGCGGTCGTCGGAATTAAGTCGGAAAAACTGTAGAAAGTTTCGCTGCCGCTCCTTATGCGGACGGTTTGCATCGAGCCGTTATGACCGCGCATCTCCGTCATTGTTAACCCGCTAACGACTTCATAAATGCTCGATTTTAATTCGAGTTGACTGCTTTTTTTCAGCGCTTCCCAATTTTCTTGCAGGTAACTTGCGCGGTCGCGCTCATACGGATTTTCGGCGTGTTCAAATTCGCGTCGGGAAACAAAATAACGCGCGTTGGGAAATTGCGGAACGATGTCACCAGTATCGCTCAAAATCGTATTTCCGCCGCAGTGGTCAAAATGCAGATGAGTATTGACGACGATGGAAATGTCTTCAGGCGCGTAACCGGTTTGTTGAAAAAGCGTTTCGGCAAAAGTGTTTTGACGGAAAATACCGAAAATTCCTCGCTGCTTTTCCGTCCATTTCTCGCCCATCCCGGTTTCGATGAGAATCTTTTCCGTAGGCGTTTCGACAAATAAACAATGCGTTCCCATCCGAATGCGGTTTAGTTCGTCAGGCGGACAAATCTTTTCCCACATCACGCGCGGAACAACCCCGAACATCGCCCCGCCGTCTAGTCTGAATTCGGTATCGGCAATCGTTTCGATGCGAAAATCACCTATATGCATTGTAAGCGGTTAGCAAAAGGCAGTCAGCAGAACATTGTATTGCTAACTGCCGACTGCCTTCTGGCTACTTCTTTTTAAGTGCAGGTTTCGGCGGGGTTTTGCCTTGTGGCGCTTCATCCGGATCGACCATTTCCGCTCCCGGCGGCATTCCACCCTGCATTTGCTGCTGCTGCATCATCTGCTGCATTTGTTGCTGCATTTGCTCTTCAGACACTTCCGGAATAGTAAAATCTTCGGCTACTTCAACTTTATTATTAGCCACAATTTCGTCTAATACCTGTTTTTGCTTTTCTGTCTGGAGTTGCGTCCTAACCTTTTCGGTCACGGGCATTTCCCGCGCCATCGGATTCTTCGGGTCTTTAACAGTAGTGGATATCAAGATGTGGCGAACGTCATAAGTTTCAGACGGCTGACCGCTTGGGTCTTTGCCTTCACCCTTTTTCTCCAGCTTGATAATGTGGTAACCGTAAGGTGTTTCTACCAGATTGTCGGCAATTTGCCCGGGTTCAAGCGCCAGGGCAGCCTGCTCAAATTCCGGCATCATTTTGCCTTTTGTGACATCTTTATAAATTCCGCCCTGCGGTTCACCCTGCGGGTTTTTGTTACCCGGATCTTCACTGAATTCATTGGCTAATTGAGCGAAATCTTCACCTGCTTTAGCGCGGCTCAGGACTTGTTCGGCGGCAGCGCGTTTTTCTTTCGGGTCGAGTTCAGGATGCTCGGCGATATAATTTTTTACGTCTTCATCGGTAACCTTAACTTTTTCAATCAAGTTTTTCTGCGCGTAACGTCCCGCCAGAAACTGCGCTTGCTGCAACTTGACTTGCAAATCGACTTCACGTTTGAAATCTTCGCCGAGTTCGCCCATTTTGGCGTTGACTTCTTCTTCGTAAATTTTTATTTTGGCAAAATCTTCCTTTGCGCTTTTGATTTCTTCTTCGGTCAGTGTTTTGTCTTCCGGAAATTTGCCGCTTTCTTTGGCGAGTGCGATTTTAGCATCGAGAAATTGCTGAAATTCCACCCCGTGGCGCCGCTGTTTAGCATTACCGGAGACCCAGCCTAGACCAATATTATCCATCGCTGTTTGAAATCCGGTCGGTTCAGCCTGGTTTTCGCCCCAAAATTCTTTGACCTGTTCTTCGGTAATAAATCCGAAGGGGGGCATTTGACCTTTACCTTTATTAGTTTTTTCGTCATAAATAGTTGCTGTAATGACTGACCGGATGCTTTCGAGCTCGCGGCGAACATTCGGCTCTTCGGCAAAACCTTCTTTTCTGGCTTGGCTGGCAACCGCAAGAAGTTGTTCGAGATTTTCAGCGATTTTCTTTTTTTGTTCCGGGCTGTCCGCTAATTTTTTTAGCTCCATCGGGTTAGCATCTTTCAGAAGAATTTGCATTTCTTCGGCACTGATACTATTTAATTCTTCGCCATGTCCGGCAACTTTTGTTTTCCAAAATACGAGTCCCGCGCCGATTGCCAAAATAGCAACGATCACAATTAATCCTTTTGTTAAATTATTCAATGTATTAAATCCTCTCTTTTTATTGACTGTTCACTGTTTTTGTATTAATTCCAGTAAAACGCCGTTTGTCGATGATGGATGGACGAATGCGATTAAACAATCTTCCGCTCCCATTCTTGGACTTTCATCGATTAAACGCGCTCCATTCCGTTTTAGTTTCGTCAGAGTTTCTTCGATATTTTCCACTTCAACAGCGATATGATGAATTCCGCCGCCGCGTTTTTCCACGAATTTCGCAATCGGTGAATCGTCCGCCGTCGCTTCCAACAATTCAATTCTCGTGTCGCCAATCGGCAGCATCGCCACGCGCACTTTTTGGTCTTCGACCGTCTCCGTATGAATATTTTCAAGCCCAAGCGCGTCCTGCCAAAACTTTAATGCTTCATCAATATTTTTTGTAGCGATACCTAAATGACTGATTTTCATTTTCACTTCAGTAAATTTTTTAGCTCTTCCGCACCTATTCCGGCTTCTTTCAAAATGCTTTTTAGAACTTTCGGATGAAGAATTTTGCTTGAATGGAATGGAACTGTCGCACGTTTGCCTTCGTTATTTTTGTAAATTTTATGACTTCCTGTTTGTCGTGCAAGAACAAAACCGATTTTCTCCAACACTTTTATGATTTCCGAAGCTGAGATTCTTGGAAGCTTCTCGTTCACACTGCCACATCCATCAAAGTCAAACTAACTGCCTCTGCTTGGGGAATCTCTTCACCTGTTTCAACTCTATCTTCAATATGTAAGAAAATAGCGTCTTTAATATTTGCGATAACCTCTTCGTAAGTTTCGCCTTGCGTATAACACCCCTGCAACTCGTGACACGAAGCGAAATACCCGTCTTCATCTTTTTCAACAATAACTGAGAAACGATATTTATTCATAACCAATTATCTTAATAAATCTTCAACCGCCGAATACGGATCGCGTTTTTTTTCGGCAACTTCTAACGCTAAATTTTCTAATTTCTCGCTTATTCCGTTTGCGTTAAGAGCTCTGGCAAGAAGAGTTTCCCGTAGTAACTCCAGTAATCTCCAACGGGCAACATCTTTTCGGCGAGTTAAACTTGCTTCACCTTGTTTTTGAAATTCATTGTAACTTTCGATGGCTTTTGATAAATCTTCGATGCCTTTGTTTTCCGTTGCCACGGTTTTGACGATCGGCGAATTCCAAAAATCGGGGCGATGCGCCAAGCTAAGCAATGATTCGAGTTCCTTCTCCGTTCTGAGAACGCCTTCGCGGTCGGCTTTGTTAATAACAAAAACATCACCGATTTCCATAATTCCCGCTTTGATTGCCTGAATGTCGTCGCCCATTCCGGGAACAAGAACGACGACTGAAACGTCAGCCGTTTTGACAATTTCAACTTCGTCCTGCCCAACGCCGACGGTTTCGACGATGATTTTATCAAAACCCGCCGCGTCTAAAATTGCTACCGCGTCAACGGTCGCGCGCGAAAGCCCCCCGAGATTGCCGCGCGTCGCCATCGAACGGATAAAAACATTTTTATCAAGCCCGAGCGTCTGCATACGAATTCGGTCGCCTAAAATTGCGCCGCCCGTAAACGGACTTGAAGGATCAATGCAAACGATTCCGATTTTGCTCCCCTGTTCGCGGTAGAAAAGAGCGAGTTTATCAACGAGCGAAGATTTTCCTGCGCCGGGCGAGCCGGTGACGCCGATGATTAAAGCGTTTCCCGTTTTCGGAAAAACTTCTTTCATTAGCTTGGAGGCGTCTTCCGCACCATTTTCGATTTTCGAAATTGCGCGGGCGACGGCGCGCGGTTCACCCGCAAAAAGTTTTTCGACAAGTTCCGCGTGTAACATTCGTTAAGGACAAAATAATAAAAATTGACAAAGATTTTTCACAAAGAGGGATTTTCTCATTTTTCCCACGAATTGCCAAAGGAAAAAGCTGTTTATATCTTTCAAAGATAACTGGGGCTTGGCTATTAACTAATATAAAAGACGAGTTTAACTATAAACTCACCTTTCCTTAGCATTACAAAAAATAAAAAATTGTAATATTTACCAACGTACCGGACGAATATCAGGTCCGACAACATGCTCGCCGGAAATTACTCCCGCATCCCTTTCGGGACTGAGCAGATTTTCTCCGTTGTTAGCGTGTGAAAAATGCGCTCCATACCAAATTACTACGTCTTGATTTATGACGGATTCATTGTTAATAAATTTGTTGATATTGATGCAGCTGCCGCTGTTTGCGGTACATTCTCCGCCGGTGGCGGCTGAATCGAAACCGTCGTCAATTTCATTCTCAAATGCGCTTCCGCCGGCAATATTGTTGTATTTAAGAACCCATAAATCGCTTCGCCCAAAATTCGTCGCTACCCCGTCAGAAATGTTTGGTACAAGCATATAAGCTTCGTCTCCGGTCGAGTTTTGAACGAGAAGGCGGCGGTTGGTTTGTGGATTTTTGACTCTAGTTACTTCAGTCGTGATGGGCTGCAGGAATTTTCGTCCGCGTTCAACCTGAAATACTTTATTGACCGGATTAACAATATCAAAATCCAGTCGCCAATAAACGTGATGATTATGCGTTGCGCAAACACACGGATTATCAGTTGCGCCAAAACCAAAACGCGGGCGAATCGTGCCGTCGCTTGAAAATCGCCATTCCATAATATAACGATACCAGGATGCCTGCATCTCGGTGACTAAAACAATTTCATCGTTCTGCGTGTAAACGGCGACGCCGCGGAAATTGCCCGTGTCGTTACCGGTTTCCAAAACGGTGGTGGCAACTCCTCCGGCGGGAATGATTCTAATTCCGGCAACCGGTTCGGTTGAATTTTCCGGCGTGGCAAAGGCGTCTTCCTCAAATTGCCAATCGCGAAACGGTCCGCACGCGCCAGTCGGGTATTCGACATTCAAAACCGGCGCGTGTCCGCGTTTGAGAACTGATTTTCCTTTGTATTTGACATCCCGAATTTCGATGCCCGAAGCGTGTGTGCCGGAAGAAGCCGATGGACGGATTACCAACATTTCCCAGAGCTTTGTACGATTTTGCGCGACGGTCAACTGATATTGCCCGGCTGTGCCGCGCGGAGTTGTCGCTTGAGAAGCATTTCGAACTCCGCAATTATACACGGCAGCTTTTGAAGTTTCCGGCGCTCCTTTCTGATAGCGAAACGCTTTACCGCTTTTGATACCGACACTGACCACTTCGTTCTGCGCCGGATTGCCGGCTGCCTCAATCCCAACATTGACCAGCCGCTCGGTTGTTCCGTCTAAAACGGTGACCGGCGGCATCGGGCGAAAAGTTGTCACTGAAAGATTCTTTAATACGCTGCTCAGTTTGGCGTCTCGCCGCAGGATTTTTACGGCTTCTTCAAATTCTGCCTCACTCGGTAATGGCTGATAAAATTCTTCTTGAATTTTTATACTTTCCTGACCTGCAAAATCATTCGTCACGACAATGGTTTTATCGCTTGTATAATCGTAGAAAACGGCTCGAAAGTGAGTCGGAATTTGCGGCGTGCGGGCTTTATCTTCGTTGTCTATGTAATTAAATTCAAGGAGGCGATATTTTGTTCCGCCTAAAACGTTTTGAACGTCTCGACTGTTCTCGATGCGCCTTTTAGCTGCCTCAATCGTTTCCTGGTTTTGTCCCCAGGCAGCAATTTTGATATTAAACGGCGCTTGAGACTTTTTTCCACGCACTCGATTAGTTTCACCGGCAAAAGCAAAATTGGCTATTAAAATAATTCCAAAACTTAAACCGAAAAACAATTGGTTTAACCTTTTCATCTTTTACTCCCGGACTACTGTAAAATGATGTTTTATTACTAGCAGACTTCTTAACAGATAGCATTTTAAGACGTTCCCGGTCAAGTTTTATCAGGGAAGAAAAAAGCCTGCCAGCGAATATTTCGCACAGGCAGGCAACCTCAAAATTTAGATAATGGAAGGATTAAGATTTATTTACATTTTGAGTATCCGCAATCGCGGCAGAAGTCGCAGCCCGAAGCGTGTTCGAGTTGCCCTTTGCATTCGGGACAAGTTCCGATCAAATTTGACATTTTTGTTTTCGGTGTTTCTGTCGAGGCAAATTCTGTTACCGGTTTACTCGACTGTCTTTCCGAAGTCGGCAGGTTTTTCAGCCGCCGGTCAATCAGCAGAAGACATTCGGCAATTGCCTGTTCGGGCGACGTTAAAAGGCGTTCGTTAAACCAGACGGCATGAGTCGCCGTCACTTTGTTCAAACTGCGTGCCACTTCCTTGACCTCAAAACCGCCGCGCAGCATCTTCGAGGCGAGCAAGCCGACGCCTTCGGAAATCGGACCGGTGGCAAAAACCTCCATCACTTTTTCGCCGTTATGATTAACGGTTACGTAAAGATTTGTCACATCAAACGGAATACGCCACGTCGAACCCTGCAGTTCACGCGGACGCTCGATGTGCACACCTTTGGTCGTGGTTTTCGCTTCGGTGACCGGTTCAATCGTTGTAAGCTCATTACATTCTTCGATAACGATTTGTTCGACATCTACCGTTTCCGCTTTCTTTTCTTCGGTTTTCATCGAAGTCAAAACCTGACCTTCGCGTGAACCGTCGCGGTAGTAAGAGACGCATTTGCACCCTAAGTCGAGCGCCAGACGGTAAAGCTCGTCAACCGATTCAACCGTATCGTCTTTTGCGCCGTTGCAGGTTTTCGACACGGAATTATCAACATTGCGCTGCGCCGCCGCGAGAACCTGGACGTGCTGTTTAGACGTAATATTCAATGCTGAAATAAAATAAGGCGGCAGTTTATCTTCGTTTTCGACGACAAATTGCGCGGCTTGTTTGATCGATTCTTCGTCTGTTTGATCAACTTCTATCCCTAAAGCCTGTGCCGCTAATGTGTGAACATAAGTGCGGGTTCCAATCGTGTCTTGCCGCACATACGCCCAGGAAAAATTCGGCTCGCAGCCGCTCGATGTCTCTGCGACCAGCGAAATTGTTCCGGTCGGTGCAATGGTCGTCGTTTCATAATTACGCGGAGTCAGAGGCGTGTCGCGCGGAATACCGATTTCTTCATATAAAAATTTGGCATACGCTTCGCGATTTGCTTCAAATTCAGGAAAAACGCCTTTTTCAGCTCCCAGTTTTAAGGATGCTTCCCAGGATTCTTTGCGGATAAAGCCCATCACCTTATCCATCAAATCTATCGAATCCTGTTCGCCATAAGTAATTTGCAGTTTCAGACATAAATCTGCAAAACCCATTATTCCCAGACCGACGGGGCGTGTTCTTTTAACCACATCATCAATCGCATCGAGCGGAAAATCGCCCGCGTCGACAACATTATCCAAAAATTGTGTGCTGAGATGCGTAACTCTCGCTAATCGTTCCCATTCGATGCATTCATTTGGGTTTGTACCATCGCCGACTTTTTTATAAAACTTCGCTAAATCAATACTTCCGAGATTACAAGAGTTATTGAAGTGGAGCATCTGTTCGCCGCACGGATTGCTGGCGTAAATTTCTCCCATCGAACTTTTCAGATAATTGTGGCGGTTCACTTCGTCAATAAAACATATTCCCGGCTCGGCGTATTTGTGGGCGGAAGCGATGATTCTGTTCCAGACATCCGGCGCGTAAATCATTCCGGGTTGCGGCGGCTCTTCAATTGTGCATCCGGAAAGCTCAGCATTTTCAAATGTGAGTTTATCGGCAAAAGTGACGGTTTCGCCGTCCGGTCGGCGATAAACGACGTAATCTTTTCCGGTCAACGGATCGAAAACCGGTTGTGTCCAAGTCTCGCCGTCAAACTCGGTCTGAAACCATTCTTTACTATCGACCGCATCCATAAATCGGTCAGTGACATTAACCGAGATATTAAAATTCGTCAGCGAGTGCTGGTCGTTTTTAGCATGAATAAAGCGAAGGAGATCAGGATGAGTGCATCGCATCATTCCCATGTTGGCTCCGCGCCGCACGCCGCCTTGTTTAACGACTTCGGTCATCGTGTTGACGATATTCATAAAGCTTACCGGACCGGATGCTACACCGCGCGTCGAATTAACCATCGCGCCCGCTGGACGTAAAAATTCATACGTCATGCCCGTTCCACCGCCGGTTTGATGAATGATTGCCGCCGCCTGCGCGTGTTCCATAATTCCTTCAATCGAATCGGGAACATTAAGCACGAAACACGCGGCAAGTTGTCCTTTCGGCTTGCCGGCGTTTACAAGACAAGGCGTGTTCGGAATAAATTCGCGGTTGAGCATTATCTCCAGCATCGAGTTATAGAAATAATCACGCGCGCTCGGGTCTTGTTCGGCGGTAGAAACATGACCGACGACGCGGCGGGCAATATCTGCCCAGGTTTCGAGCGGTTCGCCTGTACTGTCTTTCAACGAATAACGCTTGCTGACAACTTTTTGACCGTTTAGCCCAATTGGCTTTATCTCGCGCTGCGCGGCGGCTCCCGCCCCATTTCCATTAGACTTTCCGTTTGTGGCGACAAAGCCCCCCGACACGACTGTCTCAAAGACTGTACTCATTTTATTTATCTTTCCTGGAGCGTCTATTTTCAAGACACAATTATATTATAATTTTAATGTTTTTATCCGTTATTTGCATTTGTCAACGCGTGTGTTAAAGATTCATTTCTAAAGCCTGTCTGTAAAATTATATTTGGCTTTTCTTTCTCAAGTGAAAAGCAATATACCTGAAGTCAAATTATCTTGTCAACAAAAAATTACACAATATATTGTGTTGCTCTTCTAATTTTTCACAAAATCAAGCGTAACTTAATGTGTTTCCTTAGGTTTTGCGGATTTAAATTTTTTTATCGGTTTGAAGTTTTAGTGCGACTTTGCCCGAAATTTGACATTTGCGCTTAATTTTGCCGAAACTATTGCTTATGGACAAACTTATTCAAGGAACATCTGCCGGCGGAAGCGTTCGCTTTATGGCGGCAATTACTACTGATATCGCGACCGAAGCGTTTCGACGACACCAAACATCGCCGACTGTTTCGGCGGCGCTCGGTCGGGTTTTAACCGGAACGCTTCTGCTCGGCGCAAGCCTCAAGGAGTTTGACCGCTTGACCGTAAAAATCGAATGTGACGGGGCGGTCGGGGGCATTATCGCCGAAGCGACTCCTAACGGAAATGTGCGCGGATACGTCAAAAATCCTGAAGCCGAATTACCTTCTAAAGCTGACGGAAAACTGAATGTCGGCGGAATAATCGGAAACGGAACATTTTATGTGATTCGCGAATCCGGTTATGAGATTGGGCTCCACCGCGAGCCGTATGTCGGTTCAGTTCCAATCATCTCAGGCGAAGTTGCTGAAGATTTTGCGTATTATCTGGCAAAGTCCGAGCAAATACCGTCGGCAGTGATTTTAGGCGTTCTAGCGCAAAATAGAGAGCCATTTATCGCAGCTTCCGGCGGCGTGATGATTCAGATGCTGCCCGATGCCAATGAACATATTGCGACGATGATTGAAGATACGATTCGCCACGCGCCGCATTTGACAGCAGTAATCAAAGAGAATGCCACTCCAAGCGATCTTGTAAAATTGGCTTTAGGCGAAATTGATTTTGAGATTTTAGAAGAGAAGGAAATAAGATTCGCTTGTAATTGTTCGTTTGAGAGAGCAGTTTCATTGATTGGCTCACTCGGCGCTGACGAAGTTAAATCGATGCTCGAAGAAGATAGGGGAGCTGTTATGAACTGCGGTTTTTGTAACGAAACATACCGTCTGGATGAAACGAATTTACAGGAAATTCTTGATTCCAATTCACTTTAGTAAGAAACAAAATAATCACACAAAAAATCTCAAATCTAAGATACGCGCTATTAAAACTTTGATGTGCATCCAAAAAGCACACAGAAAAGTATTTTGTGTCAACTTGACACCGCAATCAGTTATCAGTTATCAGTTGTCATCTTTTCTAATTGTTAAATCAATTTATGAAAATTGAAATCGAAAGCTCGCAGAATTTGTCGCTCGAACGCAAAATAAAAATGCACGAGGCGCGGGAAGCTATTATCGACCGGCTCGCGCGTGATTTGCCGACGAACATTGATTTGGAGCGGTTTCTTCGGGTTGTCGTTTCTGAAATCGGGCGAATGATGCAGGCTGACCGCTGCGACCTTTTGCAGCTTTCAACGAGCAGCGAACTGCGTATCAGCCACGAATGGCGCAAAGACGAAAGCGTTCCTTCGAGCGAAGGCACGATTATTCCGTTTGATTCCGAAAAGCTTTCCGAGCGCTTTGACCTCACCAGACCGATTCGCATTAACGACACCTCGCAAACAAAAGATTCAACCGTCAAATTTTTTACAAAAGCACTGGAAACGCGTTCTCTGCTGGTTGTCCCAATTAATTTAAGCGGCAAAGTTTTAGGTCTTCTCGGACTTCACGATACAAAACAGCCGCGTGAATGGCTTGACGAAGAAGTTACATTTCTCGAAGCAATCGCTCGCCAACTCGCCATCGGTTATCAGTATACGAGTCTTTATGTTTTGCAGGAACAGGAATCGAGGCGCACCAATGCGCTTCTGGAAATTGCCAACACGCTTAATTCGCATTCGGATTTTAGAGAAGTTTCCACAAAAGTTTTGGAACGCGCCATCGGACTGGTCGGCGCGGACTACGGCGCGCTCGGCGTGCTTGATCAGACGGGGAAGAAAATTTCGCTCATCGCTTTCAAATCTGCGCCGGATGTTGAACCGAACGCCGTTTTGCAGATGATTGAGGAACACGGACAATCACTGGACATCGAGCCGTTTCCGGCACTCAGCGACATTTTGCGTGAAGGAAAAACTCTGCGTCTGGTTGATAAACAATTACCTTTTGCCATTCGCCTCATCTTCAATTCTCAATTAGGCGGTAAAGCCGCTCTCGTCGCGCCGGTGCGCGTCGGCGGGCAAGCATTCGGGCTGCTCGGTTTCGTCTGGAGCGCGGAGCGCGAACTCGGTTTTGAAGACCACGAAGTCGCGCTGGTCGAAGGAATTTCTGACCAAATCGGAACAGCGCTCGAACGCGACCAATTGAGCGCGGAAGTAATGCGCTTAAAGTCTGAACTTCAGGAGCGACATCAGAGCCAGATTATCGGGCAAGCATCGAAAATTCGCCGCGCCATTAAACTGGCGTTAAACGTCGCTGATACAAACACAACCGTTTTAATTCAAGGCGAATCGGGAACCGGAAAAGAATTACTCGCCAATCTGATTCATTATAATTCAGGACGCGAAAATATGCCGTATGTCAAATTAAACTGCGGCGCGATTCCTGAAGCCTTGCTTGAATCCGAACTTTTCGGACATGAAAAGGGCGCTTTTACGGATGCCCGAGCGCAACGCAAAGGACGTTTTGAAGAAGCCAGCGGCGGAACGCTTTTTTTAGACGAAATCGGCGAAATGCCCCTGACGGCGCAAGTCAAACTGCTACGCGTTTTGCAGGACGGAGAATTTACGAGAGTCGGCGGAAACGAACTTGTCAAAACCGATGTCCGCGTTGTCGCGGCATCGAATATCGACCTTGAGAAAGCTACTGAATCAGGAAATTTCCGCAAGGATTTGTTTTACCGTTTGTCGGTTTTCCCGATTGTCGTCCCGCCTCTGCGCGAACGACCCGAAGACATCCACTTGCTCGTTTTTTATTTTCTTGAGCTTTACAAGGAAAAAACCGGACGATTTGTATCGGGAATTTCCAAAGAAGCCTTGCGCGCGCTGGTTAATTATGAATGGTTCGGTAATGTCCGCGAGCTTGAAAACGCGATTGAACGCGCCGTAATCATTGCCTCCGGGCGACAAATTGAACTCGATGATTTGCCCGAAGCCATCAGCCGCAAGGCTTTTGAAGCACACGCGCAAGTTCGCCAGGAACGTTTTCGCGCCGCGAGTGAAGGCAGCCTTATCGGCATCAAAATAGAATTGCCCGCCGCGATGGACGAAATCGAAAAACAAGTTATCCAGGCTACGCTTGATTACACAAGCGGCGACAAATCCCGTGCCTCGCGCCTTTTAAATATCGGCAGAAAAACACTTTATCGAAAACTGGAACAGTATCGGGAAAGGTAACTAATTCTTATCAAACCATTAAGTTTGTCAGACAGATTCAGTTTCGCCTTTCCATAAAATTGATGACATAATAATTTACAACGCTAAAGCTGATTTTGGGCAAAAGCCGCCGCTTCAATTTCAAGCACGGCTTTTTCGTGACGGAAAAATGATTATAGAAAGCAGTCCGTCCGCCATTGATGTTGACGGACAAATAGATTTGCGACGCATCGAAGTTTCAAATGCGATTACTCTCGGAACAAACCTCCAACCGGGAGATTACGCTTTGCAAATAATTGTTTCAGACGGTTTAGCTAAAGAAAAGAAACAAATCGCATCACAGTTAATTGATTTTGAAATTGTTAGGTAGAAAAACTTAAATTTAAAATCCTCCCAATTCCAAGTTTAACTGCGAAAAATGTTAAACTTGGAATTTCTTTTTATGAACGTAATCGTCGGCACTGCCGGGCACATTGACCACGGAAAAACCGCGCTTGTCAAGGCTTTGACGGGCGTTGATGCCGACCGCTTGCCAGAGGAAAAGCGGCGCGGCATTACGATTGACTTGGGCTTTGCCGAGCTTGATTTGGGTGATGTCCGAATTGGTTTTATTGATGTGCCCGGGCACGAAAAGTTTGTTAAAAATATGCTGGCGGGTGCGAGCGGAATAGATTTGGTAGCACTGGTAATTGCCGCCGATGAAGGCGTGATGCCGCAAACGCGCGAGCATTTTGAAATCTGCCGACTTTTGGAGATAAAAACTGGTTTGATTGTTTTGACTAAAACGGATTTAGTTGACGATGAGCTGCTCGAAATCGCTAAACTTGACGCGGCGGAACTAGTTCAAAATTCTTTTCTCGAAAACACTGCCATAATTGCCGTCAGTGCAAAAACAGGCGAGGGAATTACGGAGCTAAAGGAAATTTTGCGCGAAGTTTCCACGTCCATTCCATCGCGAAAAAACGAAAGCGTGGCGCGTCTGCCGATTGACCGGACGTTTTCCGTTAAAGGTTTCGGCTTGGTCGTCACGGGGACGCTCGTTTCGGGTGAGATAAGCGAATCAAACGAAATGGAAGTTTTGCCGCTCGGACGAAAGGTGCGTGTGCGCGGGCTCCAAACTTACGGCAAAATCGTTAAAACCGCGCACGCCGGACAACGCACTGCCGTTAATCTCGGCGGAATTGAACACGCGGAAATGATGCGCGGGATGGTTTTAGCAGCAGCAAACGTTTTACGCCCGACGCAGATTTTTGACGCCGAAGTCGAAGTTTTAGCAAATGCAAAAAAGAGTTTGAAATCAAGGCAGAGAATTCGCGTTCACATCGGAACTGTCGAGGCTTTGGCGCGGCTGCAAGTCTTAAACGAGCCGGGCGAAATTGTGCCGGGCGAAAAAGATTTTGTGCAGATTCGACTTGAAAATCCTGTTGTTACAATACCAAGTGAAAGATTTATTCTGCGTCTTTATTCGCCGCAGATGACGGTTGCAGGCGGCAAAGTTTTAGACGCTCTCGCTGTCAGACATCGGCGAAAAGACGTTGCAAGTGTCAGAAAATATCTTGAAAATTTAATCAAAACGAGCACGGAAGATGATAAGCCAAAACAAATAAAACTTTTTCTCGAAACTGCTGAAGAAAAGGGTTTGACTTTCAAAGATTTACAGGCGCGAACCGGCTGGTACAGGGAAATTTTGAAAAAAGCAATCGGTGAAAATATCGATAAAAAATCAATAATTGAAGTTGAAGATTTTTATGTCGCGCGAACTCCGTTTGAAAATTTGAAAGCTAAAATTCTGACGGAAGTTGAAAATTTTCACCGACGCGAACCGCTTGTCAGAGGAATTTTGCGCGAGACTTTGCGGGAAAAAGCCGCCGCTCATCTGCCTGCGGAAATTTTTAAAACAACGCTTGCATACCTTGAAAGAGAAGGAAAAATACTCGCCGAGAAGGATTTTGTAAAATCACGCTCGCATCTACAGGAATTAACGAAGGAAGAAGAACAAATTCGGATCAAGTTATTAAAAATTTACGCAGATGCCAAACTTGAAGTTCCGACTCTCGAAATGGCTTTGGCTGAAGCGGGAAGCAGCGTAAAGTTTGATAAAGTAAAAGTTCGTAAAATTTTTGAGCTTTTGATAAATTCCGGGGATGTTATAAAAATCTCGGAAGAGTTTTATTTCACACAAAAAGCTATCGCTGAATTAATTGAAAATATTAAAAATTTTGCGGCAAAAACTTCTGACCGTTTGATGGATATGTCAAAATTCAAAGAAATAGCCGGAGTTTCGCGCAAATATGCGATTCCTATTCTGGAATATTTTGATCGCGAAAAGCTTTCGCGGCGCGCGGGCGATAAAAGATTGATTCTGTAATAAAATGAAAAAATTCTTAACCGCAAACTGGCAGAATTTGATAATGGTGAACTACGAAGTCGAGCCAAATTTGTTGGCAGAGTTCGTGCCGCGGGGAGCTGCTCTTGATTTTTACGAGGAAAAATGTTTTGTCAGTCTTGTCGCTTTTAATTTTGTAGATACAAAAGTTTTGGGCGTTTCTATTCCGTTTCACATTGATTTTGAAGAAGTCAATCTGCGTTTTTATGTGAAAAGTGAAATTGAAGAAGAAACGAGGCGCGGCGTAGTTTTTGTCAAAGAAATAGTTCCGCGTCCGGCGATTGCGTTGATTGCCCGCGCATTCTATGGCGAGCCTTATGAAACCTGGAAAATGAGTCACGCGCACGCCGAAAATGAGCTTTCTTATTTTTGGTCAAAAGGTGACTGTCAAAATAGTTTAACAGTTGAAAGCGGCAGCAGTTTAGGCATCCCCGCGGAAAATTCTCACGCCGAATTTATCACCGAGCATTATTGGGGCTATACAAAACGCGGCGCAAACCGCACCGACGAATATAAAGTTGAGCATCCGAAGTGGGAACTTTTTGACGTAACTTATGCCGAAATTGATGTTGACTTCGGGTTCACTTATGGAGAAAGATTTGACTTTTTGACCGCCACCAAACCATTGTCAATTTTACTGGCAAAAGGTTCGGAAATTGTTGTTTACAAAGGCGAGAGAATTTAAGTAAAAAGATTCATAACTTTTTTACTTAAATTCTCTCGCCTTCAAATTTCTTAGATTTAAGGAAGTTTATGATTACCGGCATTATCGCAATCGCCAAAAATTATGCTATCGGCAAAGACAAAAAATTGCCCTGGCATTATTCGGCGGATTTAAAATTCTTTAAACAAACAACCGTCGGAAACGCGGTGGTAATGGGTTTTAACACTTGGAAATCAATCGAGAAACCTCTGCCGAAGCGTTTGAATATCGTTCTTAGCCGCTCTGCAAACATCGAAAACCAACCGGATATTTTGCTACTGCGAAGCAGAGCAGAAGTTCTAAATTTGGCAAATTATCTGAACTGTGATTTATTTATCATCGGCGGCGCGCAAACTTATAAAAACTTTGCAGACGCAATTGAAAAGTGGATTGTAACGGAGATTCCGCTCGCGGTTCAGGATGCCGACACTTTTATGCCGAAAGATTTTTTAGACGGTTTTAAAGCGTCGGACGCGAAAGAGCTCACTGAGGATTTACGGGTGAAAATTTATATTCGAGCTTGATTTTTGACTTGTTTTTACTCCGAATTATGCGCATAAACAAAAATAAAAAAGATTTGGCTTTCTCACAATGGAAAAGCCAAATCTCTTTTTACATTTCAGGAATTTTACTTCTGAGGAGATTTAGCGGCATTTTCTTTTTGTTTATCAGTTAATTCTATGCCCATTTTCTCCAGTGTCATTTGATTGAGCGTACCTGTCACTTTCACGCCGTTTGCTTCCTGGTATTTTTTCAAGCCGTCGCGCGTTGCGTCGTCAAGTTTTCCGGTTTCCTCGCCGCTGTACATCGTTTTTTCCTTCATCATTTTCTGCGCCGTCATAATTTGCTCTTTCGTAGCGCGAAATACCGGTCCGCGTTTTTTCTCTCCGCTTGGTTTGTCCGCTTCAGCAGTAGGGGCAGCGGAGAAGGAAGTTGGCGAGACGGGAATTTCCTTTTGCCGGTCGGTCAGCGCGATGTTCATTTTCTCCAGCGTCGCACGATTTAATGAACCGCTTTTGCGCAGACCATTTTCGCCCTGGAAAGTCTTAACGGCGGTTTTCGTGTCTTTGTCCATTTTGCCTGATTCCGTAATTTTCAGCATTTTTTGGGCTTGCATTACCTGCTCTTTGTTCGAACGAAAAGTCTGCTTTTTCGGTTTTTCCTGGCTTTTCGTTTGAGTATCTGAAGTTTTGCCGGTGGTTGTGTTTTCTGTCTGAGCGTTGATTGAAACGCCTAATAAAAACGCTGTGACTAAAATAAATAAAATCTTTTTCATTTTTTTCTCCTTTTTTCTCCATATAACTTTTAGTTCCGCAATAATTTAGAAACCATGCCCTGTGAGTAAAACGAACCGCAACTCTGCATTATTTCTGAAGGTGTTGACGTATTTCTCAAACTTATATAAATTATCGCGGCTTGTACCTATGTTTCGCATCAATTTTTATTCTTTGCCGCTGATTACCTTTGTATCAAGGCATACTGCCCATAAGTTTTCTAAAAAATCGAATCGCTAACTATCCTTCTATTAACTTATGTCTTTTTGAATCGAAATATTACACATTTTTTGAAATTAATTTAATATCAAAGGGAAAACTTGCTGAATGAACATTCATTCAGTTATGATAGCGGAATCAAAAACTCATCAGGAAAGGTTAAATATAAAAATGCTACAAATCCGAAAAGCCGCCGTTTTAGGCGCGGGAACAATGGGCGCGGGCATCGCCGCTCACCTAGCTAACGCCGGAATTCAAACGATTCTCCTTGATATTGCGCCCAAGGAATTAATGCCGGAAGAAGAAAAGAAAAGTTTGCCGCTCGACTCGCCAGTTGTGCGAAACCGTATTGCAAATTCGGGTTACAACGGCTTAACAAAATCGCGCCCGGCGGCTTATATGGTTGCGGATAACGCATCTTTGATCACGGTCGGCAATTTTGAAGACGATATGGCGCGGCTCAAAGATTGCGACTTGGTAATTGAAGCGGTGGTCGAAAATCTGGAAATCAAACATAAGATTTTCTCGGAAGTCGAAAAACATCGCAAACCAAATTCAGTGATTGCTTCAAACACCAGCGGCATTCCGATTAAGTCAATCGCCGAACCTTTTTCTGACGATTTCAAAGCGAGCTTTCTCGGCATCCATTTTTTTAATCCGCCGCGTTATATGAAACTCGTCGAGGTGATTCCGACCGAGTGGACAAAGCCGGAAATTGCTTGCTCGATTTTTGGGTTTCTCGACCAGCGTCTCGGTAAAGGCGTCGTTTCGGCAAAAGACCGTCCGAATTTTATCGCCAACCGCATCGGCACATTCGGAATGATGGCAACGGTTCACGAAATGCTGAATATGAATTTTACGCCTACCGAAGTTGACCAGATGACGGGAAAGGCAATCGGACATGCATCAAGCGCGACGTTTAGAACGTCAGATTTAGTTGGTTTGGACGTTCTCGCCCACGTCAACAAAAATCTGTATCCGGCAGTTCCAGAGGACGAAGACCGCGAAGTTTTCCAGGTTCCCGAAGTGATTGAAAAAATGCTCGAAAAGAAATTTTTGGGCGACAAAACAAAAGCCGGATTTTATAAAAAGACGAAAAACGCGGAAGGCAAAACAGAAATTCTTGAATTGGATTTGCAGACGTTTGAATACAAACCGCAGGCGAAACGGAAGTTTCCGTCTTTGGACGCGGCGAAAAACATTGAAGATTTACCGACGCGCGTAAAGACTCTGGTTTGGGGAAAAGAAACGGTCGGTGAATTTTTGTGGAAAACGACATCCAGAACTTTGCGTTACGCGGCAAACCGAATTCCTGAAATTGCCGACACGATTGTCGAGATTGATAACGCGATAAAATGGGGTTTCGGCTGGACAATCGGCGTTTTTGAAACGTGGGACGCAATCGGCGTTCGTGAATCGGTTGGGCGTATGAAAGCCGAAAATCAAGCGATTCCCGCGAATGTCGAAAAAATGCTCGAAGGCGGCGCGGAGAGTTTTTATAAAAACGAAAACGGACAAAGATTTTATTTTGATCTGGTTGCGGGCGAATACAAAACAATAGTTGAGCAGGAAGGTTTTATCGTTCTCAAATCCATCAAAGACCGCACGGGCGTGATCAAGAAAAACGCGGGCGCGAGTCTGATTGATTTGGGCGACGGCGTTGCTTGTCTGGAATTTCATTCAAAAATGAACTCAATCGGCGGCGACACCGTGCAAATGTTGAATTTAGCTGTTGATGAAGTCGCCAAAAATTTCAAAGGTTTGGTGGTCGGCAATCAAGGCGGAAATTTCTCGGCGGGCGCGAACATTATGCTTCTACTGCTGGCGGCGCAGGAAGAAGAATGGGACGACATCAATATGATGATTCGCGCTTTGCAAAACGCGGTCATGCGCCTGCGTTATTCGGCAAAACCAGTCGTCACCGCGCCCTACGGTTTGACCTTGGGCGGCGGCTGCGAAATTGCGATGCACGGCGACAAAGTTCGCGCGGCTGGCGAAACTTATATCGGTTTGGTCGAAGTCGGTGTCGGCTTAATTCCGGCTGGCGGCGGAACAAAAGAAATGACGATACGCGCGATGGATTTGGCAAAACGCACGCCGGACGCCGACCCGCTTGCTTTTCTGAAAAAGACTTTTGAGCTAATCGGAATGGGCAAAGTTGCAACTTCTGCACAAGAAGCAAAGGCTTGGGGAATTTTGCGTCCGAGCGATGCGATTTCGATGAACGGCGACCGATTGATTGCCGACGCGAAACAGGAAGTTTTAAATTTGTCTGCTTCCGGTTATGTACAGCCTGTCGAGCGGACAGACATTTTAGCTCTCGGCGAATCGGCGCAATCGGCAATGAAACTCGCTCTGCATATGATGAAACGCGGTGGTTTTATTTCCCAACACGACGAACATATCGGTAAAAAATTGGCGCGCGTGATGAGCGGCGGCGATTTGAATCATCAAACTTTTGTCAGCGAGCAATACTTTTTGGATTTGGAACGTGAAGCATTTTTGAGTTTATGCGGGGAGCGCAAAACACAGGAACGCATTGCGGCAATGCTCAAAACCGGAAAACCTTTAAGAAATTAGGAGAGAAAAATGAATGACCAATTAAACAGTTTAACCGGCGAACTTGAAGAAATTTCTCAAAACGCGCAAAAAACCTTCGGCAATCTTTCGGCTGAACAAATTAACTGGCGACCGAGCGCAGATGGTTGGAGCGTCGGGCAATGTTTCGAGCATTTAATTAAAACTAACGGGCTGTTTTTTCCCGAACTCAAAAAAATTGCGAAAGGGAAACGTAAAAACTCTCTCGTGGAAAATTATTCGCCGCTTAGCTCGTTTTTTGGCAATCTGCTGGTGAAATCGCTACAGAAAGACGCAAGAAAATTCAAAGCGCCGTCACAAAAAATCGTTCCGCCGAGCGAAGTTTCAGCCGATATTATCAACCAATTTGCCGCGCATCAACGGGAAGTCGCCGAGAAAATAGAACAAACCGCCGAAGCCGATTGGCAAAAGACGGTTATCACTTCACCGTTTATGAAACTGATGACGTATAAATTAGCCGACGGTTATCGTGTTGTCGTCGAACACGAACGGCGGCATTTGCGTCAAGCTGAAAGGGTTTTGCAAACGGAAGGTTTTCCCAAGTAAATATTAGATGTCAGATGTTAAATGCTAGAAAAACTGACATCTGACATCTTACCTTTGACATTTATTTTATGCGATGCGGTTGGGCGAAAAACGATTTGGCAATTCATTATCACGATGCAGAATGGGGCGTTCCGGTTCACGAAGATAAAAAGCTCTTTGAATTTTTGATTTTGGAAGGCGCGCAAGCTGGTTTGAGTTGGGATACGATTTTGCGGAAACGGGAAAATTACCGCACGTCTTTTGACGATTTCGACGCGGAAAAGATTGCGCGATATGACGAGAAAAAGATGGTAAGTCTTTTGCAAAACGAAGGAATTGTACGAAACCGTCTGAAAATCGCTTCAACCATTCAAAACGCGAAAAGTTTTTTGAAAGTGCGGGAAGAATTTGGAAGTTTTGACGATTACATTTGGCGTTTTGTAAACGGTGAGCCGATTAAAAACGATTGGAAAAATTTGTCTGAAGTTCCGGCGAAAACTTCAGTTTCAGACGCTATGAGCAAAGATTTAATAAAGCGCGGTTTCAATTTTGTTGGTTCGACAATTATGTATGCGTTTATGCAGGCTTGCGGTCTTGCGAATGATCATTTGGTTTCGTGTTTTCGGTATGAAGAATGTTAGTTAGAATATGAAACAAATTGTAAGAATCAAAATCAGAAATGAATTTTCAAAATTTGTAACTGTGTGGCTTGAGCCTTGGGGCGAAGATTATGGAATGTTGCCAAGCGATGAATTTGAAATAGTTGCAAAAGATGTAGATGAAAACTTTTATTTCAAGTTGATTTTGGTGAAGATATGAAGATTTGGGCAGAAGGACAAGTTATTGATATTGGCGTTTATCAAAATAATAAGTTGCTTGAATGTGGTCACAATGGGCTTGTGGAGAATAAATGAATTTCTAGATGGATTATCCGGTAACACCTGCAATTCGCTTTTTGCGCGAGAAGAAAATTGAATTTGAGCCGCACGTTTTTGAATACGTCGAAAAAGGCGGAACAAAACATTCAGCGGAAGTTTTAAACGCCCGCGAACACGCGGTTATAAAAACTTTGGTCTTTGAAACAAACGAGCAAAAGCCTTTGATTGTTTTGATGCACGGTGATTTTCAGGTTTCGACAAAAGAATTGGCGCGTGTTTTGAATGTTAAAACGATTGCGCCCGTCGCGCCAGAAAGGGCGTCGAAATTGACGGGTTATTTAGTCGGCGGAACTTCACCTTTCGGCACAAAAACAAAAATGCCGATTTATACGGAAGAAACAATTTTTGATTTGAAGAAAATTTTTATTAACGGCGGCAAGCGTGGATTTTTAATTTCAATTGCCCCGCACGTTTTGGACGATTTGTTGCAGCCGGAGAAAGTTCAAGTCGCTGTGAAAGAATAAGTTGAAGTTGCAATAAAAAACGGTTAAGTTATGACGAATGGAGCACGGAAATAATCATCAAAATTTGAATAAACTTTCATTCGCCGGCTTGCTCGTCGCGCTCGGTATTGTTTTTGGCGACATCGGCACGTCGCCGCTTTACACTTTTGCGGCAATCGTCGGCGAGCGCGAGATTACCGAAACGCTCGCGCTCGGCGCGTTATCCGCTGTTTTCTGGACTCTGACGCTGCAAACGACGATTAAATATATCACCATTGTTCTCAGCGCGGATAACAACGGCGAAGGCGGCGTTTTCTCGCTTTACACGCTGATTTACGAGAAAGCGGGTAAGTGGATTTTGTATCCGACGATTGTCGGTGGCTCGTTTATCCTTGCCGAAGGCATTATCACTCCGCCGATTTCCGTTTCGTCGGCGGTTGAAGGTTTGCGGATTTACGCGCCGAATTTACCGACCGTGCCGATAGTTATTTTTATTTTGCTTCTGATCTTTTTCGCGCAACAATTCGGCACGCAGATTATCGGGAAATTTTTCGGTCCCGTAATGTTCGTCTGGTTCACGTTTATCGGCGCGATTGGCTTGTTGTCGCTGGCGGCGGATTTTTCGGTTTTGCAGGCGTTAAATCCCGTTTGGGTTTATCGCTTTCTCGTCGAATATCCGGGCGGTTTCTGGCTTTTGGGCGCGGTGTTTCTTTGCACGACCGGCGCGGAAGCACTTTATTCGGATATGGGACACGTCGGGCGCACAAACATTCGCTACAGTTGGATTTACGTCAAAATTTGTCTGGTTTTATCATACGCCGGACAGACCGCTTTTTTGATGCACCATCTCGGCTCGAAAATGGAAGGCGCGACTCCGTTTTATTCGATTGTGCCGCGGGCGATTTTGCCGCTCGCCATCGGCATCGCCACCGCCGCCGCGATTATCGCCAGCCAAGCCTTAATTTCCGGCGCGTTCACCCTTATCGGCGAAGCGATTCGGCTGCACTTTTGGTATCGGCAAAAAATAGTTTATCCGACCGATTTTAAAGGTCAGCTTTATATTCCGCAGGTCAACTGGCTGCTGTTTGCGGGTTGCATTGTCGTCGTGCTTTTCTTTCAGGAATCCAAGTATATGGAAGCCGCTTACGGTTTGTCCGTCACGTTGACGATGATGATGACGACGATTCTGCTGTCGGTTTTTCTGCGCGTGAAAGGTTTTTCAAAAGTCGTCTCGTTTCTCGTTCCGGCTTTCTTTTTTGTGATCGAGTCGGCGTTTCTCGTCGCCAATCTCATCAAATTTCCCGAAGGCGGCTGGATTACGATTCTCGGCGGACTCGTGCTGATTTCGATTATGTGGCTGTGGTATCAGGGCAGAATGCTGCGACGTTCATTGACGGTGATGGAAGACACCGCGCCGTTTTTCGAGACTTTGCAGGAATTGAGCAACGATAAAACTCTGCCGCAATACGCGACGCATCTGGTTTATCTGACCGGCTCGCCGACGACCGATAAATTAGAAGAAGAAACGATGCGCTCGATTTTGGAGAAAACGCCGAAACGCGCCGACGTTTACTGGTTCGTCCACGTCAAAACCGATAGCGAGCCATTCACGATGAAATACTGCGTCAAGACGATTGCCAAAGAAGACATTTATCATCTGACGTTCACGCTCGGCTTTCGTATCGAGACGCGCCTGAACTACTTTTTTGAACTCGCTCTCAAAGATATGCAGGCGAACAAGGAAGTTGACATCACGAGCCGCCATCCGTCACTCGATAAATATAATGTTAAAGGTGACATTCGCTTCGTGCTGCACAGCTCGTTTCTAAGCCACGAAAACGATTTGCCGTTCAAGCAGAATTTCATAATGCGGTCATATTATTTCCTGCGCCGCTGGTTCAGCATCCGCGAAGATTACGCTTACGGGCTGGACGCGAGCAACGTCGAAATCGAAAAAGAGCCGATTGTCGTCGCCGAACCGCAAGGTATGAAGTTGACGCGTGAGACGTAAAAGATATTTCTAAAATGTGGCACTGAAAAGGTTTTCTGCATTTGAGCGTAAAAGAATGTTAATTGACGATTTTATGCCGACTTACGATTTCAGCGAAAAGCACGAAACAATTGTTCGCGCTTCTGCCGGAACGGTTTATGCGGCATTGTGTTCGTTTGACTTTAACGAATCGGCGGTTATTCGCTGGTTGTTTCATCTTCGCGGCTTGGCGGCAAAAAATTCGTGCGATGCAACCACGCAAATCTTGACTTTGCGCGATATGACGCAATTTGGTTTTGTTATTTTAGGCGAAAAACCGAACGAAGAAATTTTGTTTGGTCTGGTCGGAAAGTTTTGGAAGCCGACGGGCGATTTGCAGCGGGTAAAAGCGGAAGATTTTCTCGGCTTTGATAAAAGCGGCTACGCTAAAACCACTTGGAATTTTACATTAATGAAACTTGCGTCGCGGGAAATTTGTTTGACCACGGAAACGCGAGTGAGATGCACGGACGAAGCAAGCCGCCGAAGTTTTAGTTTTTACTGGACATTCATCAAACCTTTTAGCGGATGGATTCGCCAGGAAGCGCTAAGGCTGGCGAAACAAAAAGCCGAAGCCGTTTCTTAGATTTTTTTGTAAATGAGTTTATATACGCATTGGGCTTGTTTTGATTGCCGGAAAAGTTTTGCCAAAGACGGGAGCGAAACGCCGCGAAAATGTCCCGAATGCACGAAACCGATGATTGATATGGGCGCGTATTTTGAGCCGCCGCGCCGTCTGAGTAAAAAGCGTTGGGAAATGATGAAGGTTTTGGCTGATTACGGTTACAGATTTAACACGAAAGACAGCAAGATTTACATTCAAAACCGTATTTTACAGGCGAAAAATCCGCGTGTTGTGGATGTGATTGAGAGAATTGAGTTGGAAAAACAAAGAGACAAAAGGAATCTTGAAATGAAAATTATAAATGTAGCGCATAAAATATTCGCCACAATTTTGCTCCTGTTGTGTGCTGCTTTTGTCGTGGATGCACAAATTACGGCGATTCGCGCAGGTAAAATTGTTGACCCTGAAACCGGAGCGGTTTCAAACAATCAGATAATTTTGATTGAAGGGCGAAATATAAAAGCTATCGGCGCGGACGTGAAGATTCCGGCAGGCGCGACCGTTATTGATTTATCAAAGCAGACTGTTCTGCCCGGCTTGTTCGACGCGCACACGCATTTGTGCATGAATATGCAGCACAAACGGCACGCCGGAAGCTATTATTTCACGACGTTGCGCGATTCGACCGGAACACGCGCCATTCAAGGCGTTGCCAATGCGCGTTCGATGCTTGAACACGGTTTTACAACCGTGCGCGACATCGGAAACGCCGGCAATTATGCCGACACTGATTTGCGTATGGCGATTGAACAGGAACTTGTTCCGGGTCCGACAATTATCAACGCCGGACGCATTATCGCGCCTTACGGCGGGCAATTTCAGATGCAGCCCGACCGGCGAGATTTAGGCAATCCCGAATATCTTTACGCCGACACGCGCGACGAACTGAAAAAAGCCGTCCGCGAAAATATTCATTACGGTGCGCGGGTTATTAAACTTGTCGTTGACGACCAGCAATACATTTATTCGGCTGACGACATTAAATACGTCATCGAAGAAGCGCGGCTTGCCGGATTGAAAGTTGCCGCGCATTGCTGGTCGGAAAAAGGAGCGCGGAACGCGGCGGAAGCCGGCGTTGATTCTATCGAACACGGCGTCGAACTAAACGACGAGATACTGGCAATCGCCAAACGCAACAACGTCGCGCTCGTGCCGACTCCGTTCACCGAAACCGACGCCCGTGAAGGCGGAAATCCGGGCGGCAACAAAGAAGTTGACCGGCGCTGGTTTGCCGACCCGGTGAAACGCGCTTACAAAGCGGGCGTCACCCTCGTCTTCGGTCCCGACGTGATTTTCTCGACGAAAGAATATCCGCGCGGGCGTTTGTCAATCGAAACAATTGATAATTGGAAAGAAGCCGGAATTCCGCCGCTCACGATTTTGCAGGCTTTAACAACGAACGCCGCAAAATTACTGGGTGTGGAAAAAATTCGCGGCTTTTTAAAAGTCGGAATGAGAGCCGACATCGTCGCCGTTAAGGATAATCCGCTCGACAAAATCGAAACGCTTAAAATGGTCAACTTTGTAATGAAAAACGGAAAGATTTTCAAACAAAACAAGTGATTTTAGATGTTAGTCAAACACTGAAGACAGTAGAATTTTCATTAAATCCGCATTTCGCAGGCGAAAAATATGCACGCAGCGGATGTGATTGAGAGAATTGAGTCGGAAAAGCAGAAAAAAGTTTAACCACGAAAAAACACGGAATTGTACAAACAACAGGGAAGAAGCAGGAAAATGAGAATTCTAAATTTAGATACAAATGAAAAAATTAACCAGGCGACCATCTATCTAACGAATTCAGAAGCTAAAGAATTAAAAGATTCATTGGACAATCTTCTGAAAAATAACTCCCATCACGAACATATTTCAGATAATAGTTATCAAACAGAGATTACTGTATGTATCTATGAAAAAGACAATCTTGGAGAGTTTGACACAAGTTCTCGTAAACTTATTTTGGACACTGAGTGAT
>MWVV01000107.1_pt1 | contig 29820 bp, 31 predicted proteins | sample 1047281 | NCBI WGS metagenome assembly MWVV01 (sample SAMN06349986, study PRJNA376086) | soil metagenome | isolation source: PT-2 sample Antarctic (ecotone) soil | place: Antarctica | collected 2015-01-13 | reverse complement strand
ACAAATAAAATATCAAATGAAATTTTCGCATTCTTTCCGCGTTTCCACCGAAGACATTGACGCGCAAGGTCACGTCAACAATGTGGCTTATGTTCGTTGGATTCAGGAGGTCGCCGTCGCGCATTGGTTTTCGATAACGAAGGAAGAAATCCGCGAGAAATATACTTGGGTTGTCTTGCGGCACGAGATTGATTACAAAAAACAGGCGTTTGAAAATGAAGAAGTAACGGCGACGACTTGGGTCGGCGAGCCGACGCGCATAAGTTGGGAAAGATTTACAGAAATCACACGCGGCGCGGATTTATTGGTAAAAGCACGAAGCGTTTGGTGTTTGATTGACCGCGAAACAACAAAGCCAACGCGCATCATATCAGAGCTAAAAGAATTATTTCGAACGAGGTAAATATGAACGAAAGAATTTCAGTAAATCCAAACATCCATTTTGGTAAACCGTGCGTTGCCGGAACGCGCATCACCGTCCAAAACGTCCTTGAATTGATTAATGAAGGTTTGTCTTTTGAGGAAATTAAACAAGATTATTACCCTGACATCGAAACCGAAGACATTAAGGCTTGTTTAAATTACGCGATTGCGCTCATTTCGGCGGAAGATATTAAGGTTGCCGCGTGAGATTATTACTTGACCAAGATGTTTATGAAGCTACGACGAGATTTTTGATTGGCTCTGGACACGACGTTGTTCGCCTCGCCCAACTTGGAATGGCGCAAGCCGCCGATGAAGAAAATTTGCAAAAAGCACAAGAATTAAATCGCATTCTTGTTACAAGAGACAGAGATTACGGAAATTTGGTTTTTGTAAAGAGCATCAGAAGCGGCGTTTTATATTTGCGAATCTTGCCCTCGAATATCAATCAAGTCCACGAGGAACTCGAAAGAGCAAAGAAAATAGGAAACAAAATAAATTTATAAAAAGAGGAAATAATAAATAATGAGTACATTGACATTCGGGATTATCAAACCGGACGCGGTTCGCGCCGGAAAACAAGGCGCAATTATTCAAAAAATTTTGGACGCGGGCTTTCGGATTCGCGGAATGAAGCTGATTCATCAATCGAAAAAGCAAGCCGAAGGTTTTTACGCCGTTCACGCCGAACGCCCGTTTTTCGGCGAACTTACGGAATTTATGTCAGGCGAGCCGTGCGTTGTGCTATGTTTAGAAAAAGAAAATGCCGTCAAAGCGTGGCGCGATTTGATGGGCGCGACGAATCCGGCGGAAGCGGCAGAAGGAACTTTGCGTAGAGAGTTTGCGACTTCGATTGGGGAAAATGCTGTTCACGGTTCGGATTCGGAAGAAAACGCGGAAATTGAGATTTCATATTTCTTCAGCAAACTTGAATTAGTTTAAGCATCAATGTATAAATCTTTGCAGATATTAGAAGTCAGGTGCTAGATGTTAGATAACCAATATCTAACATCTAGCACCTGACTTCTTCATTTTAAGGAAAAAACAAATGAAAAAATGCCCGACTTGCGATAGAACTTTTGACGACGCAATGCGCTTTTGCCAATTGGACGGAACGCTGCTTGTTGAAATTGCGGAAAATGCGTCCGACGATCCATTTAAAACAATAGTCGGAATTCCGCCGGAAAGAAAAGATGAATCAGACCTGTTACAGTCGCCCGAAGATTCCTATTCACATGAACCGGAAAGGGAAGAAAATCCGCGGGTTTCTTCGCCGTTTGACGACTCAACATTGTCGGGTTATCAGCCGCCTTCCGCGCCACCGTTCAGAGAGCCGGAACAAACATTCGGTACGCAAAACGAACCGTTTGACCAATCGCCGTTCGGACAATCACAGCCGCCATTTGGTCAACAATCCTCGCCGTATAATCCACCGACTCAACAAACGGAATGGACTCCGCCGCCCGCACCAATATCTAACTGGCAGGATCAAGGGCTTGGGACGAATACGCCGTTTCAACCCCCGATTGCCGCGCAAGGTCAAAATCAAACTTTAGCAATTGTTTCTTTAGTTACAGGCATTCTGAGTATTATTTGTTGCGGAGCGTTTGCGGGTATTCCGGCTATTATTACCGGATATTTGGCGAAAAATAATATTAATGCTAATCCAGACCAATATACCGGACGCGGAATGGCAACCGCCGGTATGATTATGGGCGGAATTAGCATTTTTTTTACGATTTTGTATATTGTTTATATTTTAGCGGTCGGGTTTTCAGGAAATTTTTGATTTTGTCAAAAACTTTTTTCTATTAAAAACCTGCTTCGACTGCAAGGAAGCAGGTTTTTAGTTATAATTAAAGAAACTTTTCTACCTAGAGGAAAAAATGTCAATTATCAGCGACGTAATTCAATCAACAAAAGCCATTATTAAAGGTATGAGCGTTACGCTCTCGCAAATCCCGAAAGAGAAATGGACGGTGCAATACCCGGACGATCCTATCACGGTTCAACCGCGCTATCGCGGAATGCATCTTCTGCACGTTGACGAAAACGGCAAGGAAAAATGCGTTGCGTGTTACCTTTGCGCGGCGGCGTGTCCTTCTGACTGCATTTACATTGAAGCCGAAGATGACCCGCGCCCTTATGAAGAACGCATCGGTCGCGACGAACGCTTTGCCAGAGTTTATAATATTGATTACAACCGTTGTATTTTTTGCGGTTTCTGCGTCGAAGCGTGTCCAAAAGACGCTATTACGCACGGTTATAATTTTGAATTATCGGTTTATACACGCGCGGATTTGGTGAAAACAAAGGATGATTTGCTAATTACCAAACAAAAGCAGTCGAAAAATTACCGCGTTGCTTTATCGGGTGAAGATGTTGATTCGGAATATAAAGAAGTGTAGGTATTTTCGATTTTCGATTGGAAAAAAATTATGCAAAATTCATTTTTAGCCGTTTTAGCGTTTTTGACGCTTCTTATTTCGAACAATCATTTATGTTTCGCTCAAATAAATCCAACGAATCCATCACAAAGGAAACAAATTCAAGCGGCTGAAAAAGAAAAACTTAAAAACCAAGTTGAAAAAATCGGAATCGGCAGAAAGATTACGGCAATTAGGCTCGATGAGCGAGAGTTTTACGGTTCAGTTACCAATATGGATGCGGACGGATTTCAAATAGACGAAGTAGATTTGAATCAAATAATCGTTTTTAAATATAACGAACTAAAAAAAGTTAAAAAAGGTTATGGCGGAAAGGGATATGGCGGTCAAAGAATACCTACACGCAGGAGTTTGCTCGTCGGTGGCGCCATACTTGGCGGATTGTTTTTAATTCTCGGGATTGCTTTATCTGATAAAGATTTTTGATTTTCGATAATGCTCTTATTAAACTGCAAGTTTTAAAATACGCTGTCGAACAAGTCGTTTTGCAATTATAATAAAATCGCTTGCAAGAAAATTAATTGATGAAATGCAAAACATTCAAAATTCATCTACAAGACGAAGCGCGAGATTTTGAAGAAGTAAAATTAAATAAATTTCTCGAAAACGCGACCGTGCATAATGTTTTCGCTTCGGTTGTTAATAATGAATTTTGGACTGTTTTAGCTTTTTACGACGACGGCGCGACGGCTTCGGTAAAATCTCGATTTGTCAGAACCGTTGATGAAGAAATTCCGACAAAAACTTTTACCGAAAAACCTGTTGTTAAAGCTGAAGCCGCGCCGCCGGAACCGATAATTTTAACTGACGAAGAAGAAAACATTTACGCTGCTTTGCGCGAATGGAGAAATATGCGCGCCAGCCAAGACGGGCTTTCGCCCTATATGATTGCGCATAATGATTCGTTGATGCAGATGGCGAAACAACACGTCAAAACGCTCGAAGAACTTCCAAACATCAAAGGATTCGGCGAGAAGAGAACACAGAAATACGGTGAAGAAATTTTACAAATTATAACCACCGCCGAAGGAAATCCCGCCTAAACAATTCATAAAGAAATTCGGCTAAAGACTAGCGAAAAAACTTGTTGTATAATCCAAATTCGTGGACACCGAAAATTTACCACCGACACAAAAAGGCAGGCAATATGAAACTCGAGCAATTGGTTTGCGGGAGTTTGCCGGTTTGCGCCGCGCCGATGAACGGCTCAATCCGTTTGAGTTAGCGCGTTACGCCAAACTTCTCGTTGCTTCGTTTGAACAAATCGAGCCTTTTTTGACCGAGGAGACAAAAGCGCATCTTTTGGGCGAAGGTAAAGATAAATGGTCGGGCGGCGCTTGTTCGCAAACGCTTTATGACGGGAAAAAACTTATCGTCCTAAACCCGATGCACGGCGAAAATCGGCAAAACGCGACTTTGATGGAAGAAATCTGCCACGTTTTTCTTGGACACAAACCTTCGCGGTTAGCGATTGAAAACGTTAACAAACAAGGCAAGCCGATTGCGCGAGATTACAACGAAGCGGACGAGGAAGCCGCTTATTCGGTCGGCGCGGCGGCGCTCGTTCCCTATTCAGCGCTGCGGAGTTTTGTCGAAGATGGAAAAACTTCGCGCCAGATTGCCCGGCATTTTAACGTCAGCCGAGAGCTTGTCGAATATCGAATGAAAGTTTCGCGTTTGTGGGAAAAATACAAGGAAAAAGTGGTGAGTGGTTAACGATAAACAGTGAGTGAATAACTTTTTTAATTTAACTCACCGTTTACCATTAATTGTTCACCGTTAAATAAATGTCTGAGCCGATTCAAAAAATTCAGCCGCCTACTTTACCGGACGAAAAACTTTCCGTCGTTGATAAATTGCGGATGCTTTTGGACATCACAAAAAAGATAAGTCGCTCACTCGATTTGGACGAAGTTTTAACGCTTGTAATGAATACGCTCGGCACGCTGATTCCGTATGATGCGGCGGGAATTTATTTGATTGAGAAGGACAAAAAGGGCGAGAATCCGTATATCTTCAAATCAAAAGTGCTGCGCGGTTATAACATTAGTTTTGAATTAATTGAGCCGCAACTTAAACTAGGCGAAGGTTTTATCGGCTATGTGGCGCAAACCAGAAAGCCTCTGATCTCGCCCGATGTCAGTCAGGATGCCAGATATTTTGCGGCACGTGAAGGCACAAAATCAGAAATGGTGGCGCCAATTATTTCAAATGATGAAGTTATCGGTGTCTTCGATCTTGAAAGCGATGAATTGAATGCTTACAACGATGACGATTCGTCGGTTCTGCAGCTTCTCGCTTCACAGGTAGCGATTATTATTGAAAAGGTTCAACTTCACGAGCAAGCCGTCGAGAAAAAACGCTTGCAGGCGCAGCTTGAAATCGCTCGCCAAGTTCAACTCGAACTTCTTCCCGCCGCCGACCCGGAACTCGAAGGCTTTGACATAAGCGCGTATGTTTTTCCGACCGAAGAAGTTTCGGGCGATTATTACGATTGGGTAAAAATGTTTGAAGACCAAATCGGCATTGTCGTTGCCGACGCGGTTGGAAAAGGCATTCCCGCCGCGCTTTTGATGTCGTTTCTGCGTGCCAGCCTGCGCTCTTGCGTGCAAATCGGCTACGCGCCGCACGTCGCTCTTTCAAAAGTCGGAAATCTGCTTTGGGATTCGGTTGAAGCGCATCAATTTATTACGGCGATTTATGGCATTTTGGATGCGACTAACAAAACATTTGTTTTTTCAAACGCCGGACACAATCCGCCTTTGCTTATAAAACCGAACGGTGAATATAAATTTGTCGAGTACGGCGATTTGCCTCTGGGAATGTTTCGAGACTCGCACTATCATCAACATTTTATAAAGTTTGACGAAAAACAGGTTTTGGTTTTTTATACTGACGGAATTACGGAAAGCGCAAATGCCAACGGCGAAGAATACGGGCAAGAGCGTTTTGCCAAGAGAGTTTTGGAGGGAATAAATCTTCCGGCGAAAGAATTAATTGATTTTATACGCAAAGGCGTGGCTGATTTTACCGAACGAAAATTTTTGGATGACGACGGAACGCTGTTTATCGTCAAAGCGATTTAAAGCCGAAGCGTAGGCGAGCCACTTGCACTCTCGGCAAAAAAAAGCGGAAGGCTTTCTTAATAAAAGGTCACCTTCCGCGTTCCTTCAGTTGTATTGGGGACTTATATATATAAAATAAAAACTTTTAGTGTGCCGTTACCGAGCAATGTACCACATCGCCGCCTGGCACAATCGAGGCGCGATAATCTCCGTAATTTATTTTTCCCGATTTTGTAGAGAAAGAATAAACGTCAAAACCGAAAGAGTCTAAAAATTCGGCTAAATCAATCGAATTATCTATATACAAAACTTCGGCAAAACCTAAATCGGAGCGTATTTCCAGCAACCTTTCAATTACTTCGAGAGGAGCAAAACATCTAACCGGATCTTTGTAAGTAGCCATAATTTTTGTCTTTTCAAAATTTTCCTATAACGAAATTGTTTAGGAAAAATTTAGATTACATTCCGATACAAATAGTTGTTCTTAATTTTCCGACAACTTTTATAGCTTAAAAAGAAACTTAACAGTTAAATAAATCATTGTATTTTCAGCTATAATCAAGTAAACTAATTACAGCCATATTAAAATTAAGGAGTAAAAAGGTGAAAAAGAATTCTTTATACATTTTTGCAGTGGGCGCGATTACCGTTCTGTTTTCCGCATTAGGATTTGCGCAAGATAATCGAGTGGGTTCAAGCGTGAAAGATTTGTATGTGATTTCGGCTAAAGCCGGCGGCGTAAATTATGTCGAGGGCAAAGTTTCCGTAACTCAAAGAAATAATCGAAACGGCTTGCTACTCAAAGGCGATACAGTCGAGGTCGGTGAAACGGTTAGTACCGGCACGGATGGCAAAGCTGAAATTTTGTTAAATCCGGGTTCGTATGTTCGGCTGGCGGAGAATTCTAGTTTTGCATTTTCAAACACATCTTTGGACGACTTACAATTAAAGGTGAATCGCGGCACCGCATTGTTTGAAGTTATCACCGCTGAAGAGTTTAAGGTTACCGTCAAAGCTCCGAAGGCAAATTTTTACATTGTTAAATCGGGCGTTTATCGCGTAGATGTAGCAAACGACGGCTCGGGAAAAATAGAAGTTTGGAAAGGTAGAGCGCAAATTGGCAATTCTCCGGCAATAGAAGTTAAAGCCGGACGCGCAGCGACAGTAAACGGCAATCAATTTGCGGTTGCAAAATTTGACCGTGACGATAAGGACGTGCTCGAAATGTGGAGCAAATCACGTGCTAAAGAATTGGCGAAGTTAAACTCGCGTCTGCAAAAAAATGATGTAAGAAATACCTTAATGAGCTCTTTTGTCCGCAGAGGCTGGAATATGTATGATTCCTTCGGATTATGGGTTTTAGATCCGTTTTCCAGAGCTTATTGTTTTTTGCCTTTTGGTTATGGCTGGAGCTCGCCTTACGGATACGGATACGGACGCGATATTTGGTATTATAGTCTTCCACAAGTTGTTTACAACCAACCGCCACCGCCGACAACGACCGGAAGGCGCACAATTGCTACGATTGACTCGGATGATTCGAGGAGAGGACGGGGTAATAATTCCGGTGACAATTCTGGAGCTAGAAGAGTATTCGTGCCGCCTTTCCTACGTATCCAAAAAGATATGGGGCGCGAGACAATTTATCAAGATACAAATCAAACAATGTCACCCGCAAGACAATCGTCGCCCATTGTAACTTCTCCTCAACCACCTGTATATTCTCCTTCGATACTTGGAGGTAAAGGGGATAGAGATAATTAGTTGGGTTTTTAGGTAAGTAATTTTAGAGGCGAGAGAATCCTATTCTCTCGCTTTTTTATTTTAGAAAATAAATTACAGAAGCGGTATGTTTTGACGCATCTTCTAAATTTAAATAAGGCTGCAAAATGAGAAAAAGAGATTGAACGCCATTAAAAACCGTGTGCAGAATTATGCACGGGAGAAGATTTCCGGTGCCGACACGAACCAAAGTTAAAATTAAACTGAGCAGACAAATCAAAAAAATTGTCGGGTAACTCGGGTAATACTGCGGAACGTGAACCAAAGCGAAAAGAAAAGTTACAAGCAGAATGGCAAAAGGAACGCCGAAACTTCTCTGTAAAGCCGAATATAAAACTCCGCGATAAACAACTTCCTCGACCAGCGGCGCGGTGAAAGTTGCCAGAAACGCAACTATGTAAACTGCCGTACGCGAACTTCGCAGAATTTTCAAAAGGTCGTTATCTTGTTCGGGAAAATAATAACTTACGATAGAAGCAAGAATGAAAAAACCGCCTAAAATCAGCAGACAGTTCCAAATGTTAAAACTGCCGGAACGCCAGCCTAAAGTTTCCCGAAAAGAAAATTTATTAAATTTTGTAATTACAATCCAAGCTAAAACTAAAGTAAGAATATGCGCGGGAATTACGGCGAGAACACTTAATAATACAGCCGTCGCGTTGGATTGAACGAATTCAGCTAGTACCGCTTGATCGGACAAATCAATACCTTGTTTGAGAATGTACGGGATAACAAAAAGATTAGGTAAAATGACGATAAATGCAACGCTTGCCAGCCAGACTAAAAAAGCCAGCCAACTGCTCCAAGGCGGATTGTTCGGCGTGGGCTTTTCTGCGTCAAGAATTTCCTTTGGTTCAATTTTTGGAAAATTTTCGGTGGATTGTTGTTCGTAGTTTTGCACGAGAGAAAGTTTAACGAAAAAAAGTTCAAGGTTCAAAGTTCAGCATTCAAAGTTCAAGAAATGAAGATTTATGTGAAGTCGTCAATCTTAGGATAACTTTGAACCTTGAACTTTGGAACAAATAAAGATAGCGTAAAATTTCGTGAAAACTCACTATAAAAATCCCGACCGACAAGTTATCGCTATCATTCCCGCACGCTTTCATTCAACCCGGCTCGAAGGCAAATTGCTTTTGTCTCTAGCGGGCAAACCTTTAATTTTGCATACCTTGGAGCAAGCCAAAAAAGCCGCCAATGTTTCGCGCGTTATTGTTGCAACCGACGACGAAAGAATTTATCAAACAATCGAATCGAGCGGAAACGAAGTTGTTATGACATCGCGGAATCACCAATCGGGAAGCGACAGAATCGCGGAAGTCGCTGCGAATTTGCCTGAAAATTCGATTGTCGTTAATGTCCAGGGTGACGAACCTCTGATTTCACCGTCAACAATTGAAAATGCGGTTGAAGCGATTTTGCAGGACGATTCGATTGATATGGCGACGACGTGCGAGTCGATTCACGATGCGAAAGACATTTTAAGTTCTGATGTGGTTAAGGTTGTAGCCGATAAAAAAGGTTTCGCACTTTATTTTTCACGCTCGCCGATACCTTTTCCGCGCGAAGCGGTTAAAAAATACGAAACGTTAGAAAACGCTTTGCGCGAAGAAAAAAATTTGCTTTCGCTTTATCGAAAACATACGGGACTTTATGTTTACCGCCGCGAATTTTTACTAAGATTTACAAAACTTGCACAAACTGATTTGGAGAAAACGGAAATGCTCGAACAACTTCGCGCTCTCGAAAACGGCGCGCGGATAAAAGTTGTCGAAGTTTCGGAAATCTCGATTGGCGTTGATACAGCGGAAGATTTTGAGCGCATTAGAGAGATTATTGAAGGGCAAAAATGATTTACCGCGAAGCGAATATCGAAGACGCGCCGCTCGTTGCAAAAGTTCACGTCGAATCTTGGCGCAAATCTTTTGCCGGAATCGTGCCGCAGGAGTTTCTTGATAATTTAACCGTTGAAAAACGCGAACAGGCGTTTCGGCAGCGATTCAGTGAATCGGGTTATAAGATGTTTGTTGCGGAAACCGCAAAAGGCGGAATTATCGGATTTGCTGATTTTGGTAAAGCCAGAGAAACCAATTTTCCATTTGAAGCGGAACTTTACGCGATTTATCTTTTGCACGAATTTCAAGGAATGGGAATCGGCGCAAATCTTTTCCGGCTTTGCCAAAAACAGATGATTGCAGATGAAATAAATTCAATGTATTTGATGGCTTTAGAAGTTAGTCCGTATAAATCTTTCTACGAGAAAATGGGCGGACAAATTGTCGGTAGAGGAAATCATTTCCTGGCGCTTGTCGAATATGAAACAATCATTTATGGTTGGAAAAATTTAAGTGAAAGTTTAACGTTAAATCAAGATGAGAAAATTTGAACTATCGAGAGGCGGAGAAACGAAAAGTGAAAAACTGAAAACGGAAAATGTCAGATAAAAAATTTTACATTTTACATTTTACATTTTACATTTTACATTATTAAATTAATTTTATCTCGTGTTTCATTTTTTCTGTCTGACCCAACTTTTCGCGCATTTTAACTTCAACCAAACTCGGAACAAAACCGTCAATCGTGCCGCCTAAACCGAAAACCTGTTTGACAAGGCGCGAGCTAATATAAGAAAAAGCTTCGCCGGACATTAGAAAAACCGTTTCGACGCGCGGTTCGAGTTTGCGATTCATCAAAGCCATCTGTAATTCGTATTCGTAATCAGAAATGGCGCGAATACCGCGCAAAATTGCGTAAATCTCGCGTTTTATTGCGTACTCAACCAATAAGCCTTGAAAATCTTCAACCGTCAAAACGCAATTACCCATCTCAATTGCAGGCAAAACTTTGTTTAGCATATTAATGCGCTCTTCGACGGTGAACATCGGGTTTTTTTCGGGATTATTTAGCACGGCGATAACTATTTCATCGAAGAGTTTCGAGCCGCGGGCAATAATGTCTAGATGACCGTTAGTTATCGGGTCAAACGAACCGGGGAAAATTGCACGTCGCATAGATTTTATGTCCAGAGTCGAATGTCCAAAGTCTAAGGTCAAAACAGGTAAGTTGCAAATTAATCTTGATAAACTTTTAAGGTCTTTTTATGTCGTCAACTTTTGAGTCTTTAACTTCCGTGCTGAATTTTCGGTAGTTGTATGATTTTATCAATTGGTTTACGTTGATTCCTTTAACTAATAAAACCTTAACCGACAAATTAATATCCGCCGCAGACGGCAGCCATATCTCATCATTTACGCGCTCTTGTTCAAGCGTAAATGACGCGCCTTTTTTCAAACTTGCCAGAAAACCGCCGCCAACTTTGAAATTGTCGAACAAAACGGCTTCAATCCGCGCAACTTGTTTGTCCTGCGCGTCAACCCAAATCGCGCCACCGACTTTGCCGAAAAATCTCAGAAAACTTTTGGCGTTTTTGAAATCGAAATCGGAATTCGGCTCAAAATCAAAAACAATCACGTCGCGCCCGCGAAAACGCTCTCGACGCGGATTTACAAGACGCGAAGCCCGTAAAACTTCCGCTGTCGAAACGCGCTTGCTTTCTTCGTCGGGCGTTCCATTTGCCGATTGCTTAACTGTTTGCGCTTCTTTTTTGGCAATGTCTTTTTCGATTTCTGCCACGCGCTTTTGCACGTTTTTGTCTTCGTCGGCTTGTTCGTCGGTTGAAAGCGGTTTGCCGTTTTTTTCAATCAAACGGCGAATTCGGTTGCCTTTGTAAAATGTTAATTGGTAAGTTTCCGATTCGGTTTCGCGCAAAATGCCGTCTTTTCCAAACTGGCGGCTGATGCTTTTTTGCGTGAAAGAATAATTTTCCAAAATGTCTTCAACTTTGTCTTCGTTTGCCTGTAATTCCAGCAGAAGCGTGGCAATATCGGGCAAAGGCTCACCAGATATTTTTGGAAAGTCAAAATTCTCTCTGGCGATTTGCGCATTGTGAACAATTTGTTCAAGCCGAATTTCGTAAATTTCTTCGCCGATTTTTGCTTTTATCCGAAAAGGCTCTTTGATGTTATTCACAGGGCGATAATCAGCATAATCGAAAACATTTATTGCATCGCCGCTCGGAATTTCTTCTCTTAACAACAAATTCGTTGCCGTGTCAAAATACAATTTTATTGCAACGCCTTTCCCCGTTGTTAAATTTATAACATTTGTAGTTTTGCCGTTTAAGTTGAATTGTCCGCCTGCAGAAATTTTTGATTTTTCCTTTTTGTAATCAAGCCACAAATTGTTTCTGAAAAAGGCTTCGGCTTGAAAATCACGGCTTTCGTTTCCGGTCAAGGTTCGCAAACCTTCGCGCGAATCGCGCCGCCAGCCGGATTTACCGTTGTAGCCAACTTCGGTTTCAAAACCGTTTAAATCGTAGATTGCGTTATAAAAATTGGGCTTTGCAGTCTGCATTCTAAAATTACCACTCGCACCATCTTTAATGCGCGTAATCGAACCTTTTTTCTGCCAGGATTTGATGTTTTGTAGTGATTTTTGACCGCCTAATGTCCTTTCCGATTGCTTTAAAATCTTACTTGGCGATTGAGCGAAAGCATTTATAAAAAAAGCTATAAACACAAACAGCAAAAACAAACTTCGTTTCATAAATTTTAATAAGTAGAAGTCGAGAATTAAGAGTCAAAAGAAAATTTATTCGAGTTGTTGTCAGACTTTACACTCATCGCTTTTGATTCTTCATGGCAGAATTTCTTTGATTGCTTTTTCAAACACTTCAATCTTTCGTTTAGCACGTTTAACTTCCGGGTGATTGTCGTCATACTGACGCCGCAGATTCCACAAATCCGTTTCGAGTTCAGTTTTTCGCACTAACAATTTACCCAGAGCCACGGTTAATTTTCCTGCTTCCGAAGCATTTACCGCTAAAATTTTACCCATTTCTTTTTGTAACAAACCAAGCTCAAAACGAATTTCCTTGACTTTGGGAAATTCTTCCGTGTAATCAATCAAAAACTCCTCAAGTTCGGATTCGCGCTCGGTTCTGCGCAAAAGAACTTCAGAATATGCAGACGAAGATTTAATCGCTTGGATTGAAAAACTTGACGAGTTTTGTTGCGAAACTGACTTTTTCGCTTGCTGTGCAAAACAAAAAATCGAGCAAAGAAAAATTAAAGATAAAATAAAGGAAATTCTTTGAATTTTCATATTATTCCTAATTCGCATCAATATTAAAAGAGCTCTCATCTAATTTTTGATTGTAAGAGTAATTGGTTATATTAAATTTCCATTCAACTTCGCGATTCGCATTTTGTTTCAACCGCGTTAAAGAATTGCTGAAATAGCTGTAAAAAATTTTATAAGTAGTCGGAAGCGTTAAATTTCCTGCCTTTTTAAAATCGGAAAATTCTTCAATTAAACGGTAACGGTCTTCACCTTGACCGGCTGAACCATCAATAGTCGGTCCTTGCCTAGCACTGATGACGCGATTATACTCGGTTCGAATATGCTGGTAGGTTTTAGCATCAAAATACATTTTTATACTTAAATCCGAACCTTTTTTTGGTGAATAAGACAATACGTGAGTTTCTTTTTCTCCAATCTTTTTCATTTCTTCATAAGACAATTTGGGCTTTTTCAAATTTGTATTTAGTAAAGCCCATGAAGATGATAATGTCCCGCCGAGCAAACCTTCTTTAAGAAGCTCTTCGTAAAGAAAAATAAATTCACCTAGAAACGAGCGGACTCCAGGTGTGCTGAAACCGACCTTGGTTTCTTTGCCGTTATAACCGAATCTATCTAGCGGATAGGCGTTTGAATTAAAATTCATGCCCCAAAAGTTTTTTTCGCCTGATGAAAAAATGACAGCCTTTCCGCTTGTAATTCCAGTGTTGCCCTTCATCACCACTTGGACATCGGACACTATTATTTGATTTTTAATAGAAGAACGATTTTCCGCAGTTGCGATTGAATTAAGATGTTCCGCAATGATGTCTTCAGCTTTCATTTTTTGTGCAAATACGAAATTTTCGCAAACAAGGAGAGTAAGCAGCATAGTAAGAATTGCTGATTTAAAGTGTTTCATAAGTTTCTCCTAAAAGTTAAGCTGCAATTGCAGTTTCGCAAACATTTGATGCGACATCGCACGAATCGAACTCCAAATCTTTATCCGTTTCAACCAGACCGTCACCGAAAATTTCGCCTTGTGAAAGCGTATTGAAATAAATTCCGATATTGTCCAAAACTTCCTCGACACTGTGCGAATGATAAAGCGTCTGCCGAAACTGCGCTCCGCCGACCAAGCCTTTCGTAAATTGTCCGGCAAGCTGTTTCATTTTGCCGATAGCGGGAAGTTCGGGCATATCTTCCCTAAGAAGTTCAAAAAACTCCAAAAGAACGGCTTGTTTTTCTTCCAAACTCGGATGGTAAATTTCCCGACCTTCAACCGCGTCTTGAATTTGTCGGAAAATCCAAGGATTCTGCATTGCGCCGCGACCGATTAAAATGCCGTCGCAATTTGTTTCCTCAAAACGCTGCAAAGCATTTTCAATCGAAGTAACATCGCCGTTGCCGGAGACCGGAATTTTAACATTCTCTTTTATTGCTTTAACCAAATCCCAATTCGCTAAACCTTTATACCCTTGTTCCTTCGTGCGACCGTGAAGCTGAATGTGTTCAACACCGACAGCTTCCGCCATTTTTGCAACTTCGACGCAGTTGATTGTCGAATCCGAATAACCTGTTCGCAGTTTCAAAGTTAACGGAATTGAAATTGATTTTTTGATTTCCTTCAAAATTGTTTCCAGACGCGGTAAATCTCGCAGAAGTCCAGAACCGCCGCCGTTCTTGACAACTTTCGGCGCGGGACAACCGCAATTTACGTCTAAAATATCCGCGCCGACTTCTTCCGCCATTTCCGCCGCCATTGCCATTCGTTCTGGCTGACCACCGAAAATCTGCACGGCAAATGGACGTTCTTCAGGGTCAAAACGCATCTGCCGTTTCGATTTCGGATTGTTGCGCGTCAAGCCTTCAACCGAGATAAATTCGGAAACTGTCAAACCGATACCGCCGCGCCGTTTGATAAGACGGCGAAACGAGTAATCCGTCACGCCCGCCATCGGCGAGAGGATTAATGGTGGATTAATTTCTATATTGCGAATTTTGAATGGCTTCATCGAAACTGTTGTAAATTTATTTTTGATTTTTCGTTTTGCTTTATTGTTGTATGCAATTTTAACATAGACAACGCAAAAACTTGCACAAAGCACATTGCACAAATTACTGACAATTTTTAATCTAAAAATATTAAAAAGAGGAAAACAAAAATTTAATGAAGATCACTGTCATCGGAAGCGGTTTTGGCGGGCTTTCCGCCGCGATTCGTCTGCAGGCTAGCGGACACAAAGTAACCATTATAGAAAAACGCGACAAACTCGGCGGACGCGCTTACGTTTACGAGCAAGACGGTTTTACGTTTGACGGCGGTCCGACGATTATTACCGCGCCCTGGTTGATTGACGAAATGTTTGAAGCGGCGGGCAAAAAAACTTCCGATTACGTTAAATTGGTTAAAATTGACCCGTTTTACAATATCCGATTTCCTGACGGAACAGTTTTTCATTACAACGACGATAAGGAAAATCTCTTAAATGAAATTCGCAAATTTAACGCCGATGATGTTGAAAATTATAAACGCTTTGCTAAGGATTTAGGCGAGATTTACCGCGTCGGTTTTGAATTGATTGACCAGCCTTTTTCGAGCGTTTGGGATATGGTTAAAGTCGTCCCAGAAATGATAAAGCTGCGTTCAGACCGTTCGGTTTATAAATTTGCCGCGCATTATTTCAAAGACGAGCGCCTTCGGGAGGCATTTAGCTTTCACCCGCTTTTAATCGGCGGAAATCCTTTTACGGCAACTTCGATTTACTCGATGATTCACGAGCTTGAACAAAAATTCGGCGTATGGTTTGCGATGGGTGGAACAGGAGCGTTAGTAAAGGCTTTAGGCGATTTGTTTTTAGACATCGGCGGGGAAGTTTTCACCGCAGCGGAGGTCAGGAAGATTTCGTTTGATAAATACGGAAAGCCGAATGGCGTGAAAATGGTAACGGGCGAATTCTTAAAAGCCGACGCAATTGTTTCCAATGCTGACGTTGCTTTTACTTATTTAAATCTGATTCCGACGCGATTTCGCAAAAAATATACCGATGAAAAAATAAAAAAAATGACTTATTCAATGTCGCTGTTTGTGATTTATTTCGGCACAGACCGCAAATATGAAAATATGGCGCATCACGAAATTATTATGGGCAGGCGTTACAAAGATTTACTTGATGAGATTTTCGTGTATAAAACTTTAGCGGAAGACTTTTCTTTATATTTGCATCGCCCGACGGCGACAGATACTAGTCTTGCGCCGGAAGGCTGTGATTCGTGGTATGTGCTTTCCCCTGTCCCGCATCTCGGCGGCGAAATTGATTGGACAAAAGAAGCGAAACCTTACCGCGATGCGATAATTGATTATCTGGAAAAAAATTATATGCCCGAACTTTCAAAACATATCGTTAGCGAGCATCACATTGACCCGCTTCATTTTCAAAATGATTTGAACAGTTATTTGGGAAACGCATTTGGAGTTGAACCAACTTTAATGCAATCGGCTTGGCTGCGCCCGCACAACAAAAGCGAAGATGTTGAAAATCTTTATTTTGTCGGCGCGGGAACGCATCCGGGCGCGGGGCTTCCGGGCGTGATGAGTTCGGGGAAAATCGTGGCGAAATTAATCGGCAAAGCCTTCTGATTTTGGATTTTAGACTATTAATACAAATAGAGATTTAAAATTTAGATTTTAGATTTTTAAGCAATTGGAACATAATCTCTGGAGTTGCCGTAAAGTTTCAAGGCAATCCAAAATCTAAAATAGCTATGTGGTATTGGACAAAAGTTTTATTTCTAATTTTAATTGGCGCGATTGTCGTTTGGCTGGCTTACGAGTTTTACACATTTCCTAAAATCCATAAACTTCGCAATGAAAATCCGATTACGACTTCGATGATTGAATATCGCCTTTCCGAAGCTATTGCCGAAGGCAGAGAACGGGCAAAATACCAAATCTGGATGCCGATAGAGCAAATTTCGCCGCATTTGCAGCGTGCCGTTTTAGCGGGTGAAGATACACATTTTTTTCAACATAACGGTTTTGATTGGGACGCGATTCAAAAGGCTTGGGACGAAGCGCAGAGGGAAGCCGAAGCGGAGGCAAAAAAAGAAGGCGATTACGACCCGAATGATTGGATTCCGCCGATGCCCAGCTTTAAACGCGGTGCATCAACTGTTACACAACAATTAGCAAAAAATCTTTATCTCTCGGAAGAACGCTCGTTTTTACGGAAAGGGCGCGAAGCGCTTATCACTTACTTTCTTGAAAGGGATCTGTCGAAAAAAAGAATTTTAGAAATTTATCTGAATGTTATCGAATGGGGCGATGGCATTTACGGCGCGGAAGCTGCCTCAAGATATTACTTTAAAAAATCCGCTTCAAATCTTACACCGCAGGAAGCCGCATATCTTTCGGCAATAATTCCAAGTCCGCTCAATGTTTTTAATCCGAAGAAAAATCCGAAGCGCGTTCTGAGAAGGCAGAAAGTTATTTTGCGCGGAATGAATTTCGTCAAACTTGCTTATTAAATTTACGGCAGTAAAGAAATTTAGCCACGAACAAACATGAAATAGCACGAGAATTTTTAATTCTTTCGTGGCTAAATTTCTTTACGTGTTATTCAGCCATTGCGCGTTTTGCCCTAGCCGCGCCCGCGCCTTTGATATTCATTTCATTCAAAATCCAACCCGCATTACCGAATTTTTCCGTTACAAATAAAACATAGCGAATGTCAACGGCAATCGTGCGACCGTAATTATCATCATAATAAATATCGTTGCCCAAACCTTCGTAATTTCCGTCGAAAACTAAGCCGACTTGCTCGCCGTAAGCGTTCAAAACGGGGCTTCCGCTATTTCCGCCGATAATATCGGTTGTTGACAGAAAATTAACCGGAACGCTGTCGCCTAAGCCGAATCTGCCGAAATCTCTTGTGCGCTGCAAATCTTTTAATTTTTGCGGAACGTCAAACGGAATTTCGCCGGTGTCTTTTTCGATTACGCCTTTGAGCGTCGTGAATGGACTGTAAGTTACGGCTTCGCGCGGCTTGTAACCTCTGACGTTGCCAAAGGTGAAACGCAAAGTTGAATTCGCGTCCGGGTAAGGGCGCGTGCCTTTCATTTCTGACATACCTTCAACGTAAAGCATACGGAGACGATTTGAGTCGGCATTAAACCTTTGCAGGCGCGAATCAATATTTGTTTTTTCAGCCGCCAGGGCAGTCATAAAATCGGTGATATTCGGGTATTTGTCGCGCTGTTTTGCCGACGACATTTCATACAACGCATAAATTGTTTCGGGCGTGTTGAAATCTTTTTCAGCAATCATTTCGGCAAAAGTCTCTTCGGCTTTTCTTCGTTCCTTGCCTTGAAAACGGTTGAAAAGCTCTTCGTAAACGGTAAATTTTTGGTCGGCGGGAAGCTCGGCAACGGCGCGAAGAAAATATTTAATCAACTCTCTTTCAAGAATAGGCTCGCGGTTTTTATATGCTCCTTGAATTTCCGCACGTTTTTCACCCGTTAAAGGTTTTCCTTGTCGAACAGATTGCACGGCATCGAGAATTTGCTTGAAAACAGGCATTGACGGATTCGGAAAAGTTCGCAAAACGCGGTCTCGTGCTGATGTTGTGTAATAATTTTTGTAAAGGGTTGAAAAATCATTTAGAAGCGTTCCATATTTAGCTTGGCGTGTCGGGTTGGCATTTACCCAAGCGGCAAACTTCGCTTCTTCGGCACGTCGTTTGTTAATTACGTCGGCTCGTTTCAATACGGTTTCGCCGCCTTCATATAACTTTCTCGAATTATCCAAATTAGCAATATCCGATTGGAACTTAATACGTTTTTCTTCATCATCTTGACCGATTTCTCGCAACGTATTACTCCAAGACCTTAAGTAGCCGGAAAGAAACGGAAAATTAACTTTTTGCGAAAAGTCAATTGACTGGCTTTCTCGATAGCGCGACGTACCGCCCGGATAACCCAAAACAAAAACAAAATCGCCTTCTTTAGCGCCGCCGATATTAATCGTCAAAAATCTTTTCGGTTTGAAAGAAACATTATTCGGCGAATACTCGGCTGATGAACCATCCGGCGCAGAATATGCCCGCAGAAAAGTAAAATCGCCGGTGTGACGAGTCCATTCAAAATTGTCCGGGTCACCGCCGAATACGCCGATATTTCTTGGCGGAGCATAAACGACACGCACATCCTTTATCTGCATCGTTTGATAAAGATAATAAAAAAAGCCGTTGTTTAAGGCTTGAATGCGAATTGTTGAGCCTTTTGGCGCTTTGGCTTGTTCTTGTTGTTGAAGTGCTTCGGTGTTTTTCTTGATGGCTTGCGCGAGAGCGTCGCCCGTCAGATTTTCCGTGCCTTGGTTGATTTTCGATGTAACGTCTTCAACACGCTGCGTTATAAATATCGAATAACCTTTGGCTGGCAGTTCATCAGTTCTAGAATTGGCTTTGAAGCCCATCTCAACGTAATCCTTTTGCGGTGTCGAAGCCGATACAAGCGCGTCGAATCCACAGTGATGATTAGTTAAAATCAAACCGTCAGGCGAAACAAATTCCGCCGTACAGCCGATGCTCAAACGCACAACCGCTTCGGACAATCCGCCTCCGGTTGGATTATAAATATCTGAAGGCTTGATTCTCAATCCTCTTTTTGCGAGCGAGAGGCGATTGATTTGGTCGGGCGTGTACATTCCTTCGTCGAGATTTGCAAAGGCAAACGAGAACGAAGAAAGCAGAACGGCAGCCATTAAAACGAATGTTGTGAAAATGCTTGGTTTTAAACGCATAAATTTATTTGTTTTCCTTTCGTTTGTAAATTTGTTAATTTCTTTAATTTGATTTTACTCAAAATAATTTTACTCAAAATATCTAAAAAAGTCTTATCGTTTAATCATAAAAAAGAAAAAGCGAGCCAGTTTAACTCACTTTTTCTTTAATTAAGTTTTTTAATTTTGAATTTATCCGGCGTTCAATGTTCTGATTTGAGTTGCTCCGGGCGGCAGAAAACGGCGCGGATTGATCGGTTTGTCATTAACGCGAACTTCGTAATGGAGATGCGGTCCGGTTGAGCGTCCCGTCGAACCGATAAGACCTATAATCTGCCCACGCTGAATTGTATCGCCGACTTGGACGCCGATTCTGGAAAGATGCCCGTAGCGTGTCGTCAAACCGTTGCCGTGGTCAACCTCAATCATATTGCCGTAGCCGCCTTGCCAATCCGCATTTGTTACGACGCCGTTTGCCGGCGCGACTACCAAATCACCTGTATTGCCGTCTATATCCATTCCCGCGTGAAATTCATAGGAACGGTCGCCAAACGGATTGCGACGATAGCCAAATTCGTTGTTAATTTTACCTGAATGCGCCCACATAGTCGGCAAAAATGTAGGATTAGCTGTTTTTTCGAGGAATCTAACTTGGTCTTGCATTCCATTTTCCCCGGCTTCTGCCTCTTCACGTGTCATTTGAAGCGAAGATTCAGGTCCGCCGCTATTTATGGCAAAATCACCAGATTCCGAAGGTCGTTCGTAGTTGATTGATTTGTAATCGGCTATCTTATTGTTTTGAATTGATTTGGAAGATTCGGATGCGACGATTTTTTCATCTGAAAAGTTTGTGTTAACTTTTTCCAAGGGTTGATGCCCTATAAACCCTGCTATTGCTACTGAGAAAATTCCGAATGATAAAATTAAGCCGACGATTGTTGAATGAGCAAGTTTTTTTGAAATTTCGATTCGACGAATGTAAATTTTTGTTTTAAATGAATGCTGTAATAGAAATGTATAAAAACGGTCGTTTTTTTGCATTATGCTTGTTGTCTCCTTTTGATGATTTTCTGCATTTGAAAACTCTTTCATTTCAAATGCATGGAATCACGAAAGCACAGCCAAGCGGCGCCTAACGCGAATCCTTACTGAGAATTGTGTGAAAAAACGCACAAAGTCTCTCTAGGGTTAAATGTTTAAAAAATATCTGTTATTTTGTAAATTATTTTATAAATGGAAACTGAAAAGGTATCATAAGCCTTTACAAAAGGCAAATTGTCCCCAAAACTTTTGTAAAGGCTTATACTATATTAAGTAAAAATAAGTGCAAATAATTTACTCTTGCGCTTTTCGTTTTTGGCTGCGGGTTCGGAAAATCATAAAACCGATTCCAAATATCAGAGCAGCAAAAACCAAAACTACGAGCAGTTTAATTGCCATTGTCAGAAAGCCGACAAAAGCGATTATTTGTTTTAATAATGTAACAATTAAAGCTAAAATGGCGAAAACGCTTCCCCATTTTCCGGCAGCTTTTAACCAGGTTGGCATAATCTTTAAAACCTCTCTAATACTGATTTACCAAAAGATAACTTTGTTTGATAAATGCTTAAAACTATCCTGTTTTTGATAATACAAGTTTCTCAACTGCTTTTCCACGTCTTAGCTCGCGTTTTAGTTTCAAAATCATTTTGCGACTCAAAATTACTGTTTTGAAAATTTGAATCACTGCTTGCCCTTGTAAATGTCGAGGCATCCGCTACCGTCGTAAAACGCGCCCAGTTTTCTTTGGTTTGTTTCGGCTTAAAAACGTAGTGGCGCAAAAGATAAATACCGAAACCGACAAGCATAACCGGCAAAATTGCTCTGGTTAATATGCGAAAATTAAAAAATGTCTGTAAAAAAAATGACGCGCCGAGAATAGTTAAGATAATTCCCCAGAGTTTCGGGTTGCTCGAAAAACGCTGTACGATAATGTCTTCCGCGCCATTTGGAGTTAAGCTGGAGCGCAAAAACTTCGCCGTTCTATATGAATCAAGCGCGGCAAAAAGCCACATCCCCATAAATCCTAAAACAAAAATCGCCATTCCGCTCGTCAACACCGCCATCTGAAAAAGTCCGACAAAAACGGCAAAATAAACTAAGGCTTTGGATGTTTGTCCGTTGTAAGCCGCGCCGAGTCCGGGACAAACAAGCGACAAAAGAGTAGCGAAGAAAGGCGAAGTTTGTTTTTTAACTATTGAAACATACGAAGATTGATTGTGGCTTCTCAAAAGCTGGACGCCCGAAACAATACAGTCCTGGCAAAAGGGAAAACCTTTGATTCGGTGGTCGCACGCCGAACACAGAGGTCTTCCGCATCCGTTACAATTTACCGCCGCAATGTTTTGAGCGTGATATGCACAATTCATTATCTATTTTCCTCGTTATTGACAAAAGTCCCGCTAACCGGCTCTTGATTTAATTTTTGCTCGATATTTTTTTCGCCCAAAACAATATCCGCGCCTTGTTTATAAGTTTGTTCGGCAAGTTCAAAACTTGTCTGATACATTCCGCTAATCGAACCGTCGGCTGAAACCGTCTGACTGAAAATTAAAACGGCAAAAAGCATAATCATTGCGACGGGCGCAAATTGCGGAATGGAAATCGGAAAACTTAAACCGCGAATCCACTCAATTGTTTGCAAAGTCCGAGATGCTTTAACGGTTTTCACTTTTTCATTTCCGATTGTTGCTTGCAGAATCTTTGCATGCAAACCCGCCGGAATTGGCAATTCTTCCAATTTATATGTGTAACAAGCGGCGATAGAACGCACGACCTCGCCCGGCAAATCCGTACATTTTTCGCATAAAACGGCGTGGCGTTCCCAGCGATGAAAGATTGGTGCAGGCAGAAATCCATCCAAGTAATCGGTTAAATATTCTTCGAATTGTTCGCAAGCCATCGCCGTTTCGGGCGTCGTCATCGAGAGAATTCTGGCTTCGAGTTTGACAAACGAAGTTTTCGGCGCGGAAATTTCGTGACAAAGTTTAAGCGCATCTTTTACTTCATTTAAAAGGGCGTGACACAAAGGGCAACTCAAAGCGTGCGCCGCAACTGATTTATGCGTCGGTCTGTCCAAATTGGCGTCCAAATAATCAGTTAAAAGTTCCTCGAACTCCGAACATCTTATTATTTTTTCATTTTCATAGGTCATAGTCAGTAGTCAGTAAAACAGATTGTTGATTGGTGACTGCTTATAGATTTTTACATATTTACCACTCGCATTCGGCGTAAAATCTTCGCCAATTCAATTCTCCCGCGATTAATGCGTGATTTAACTGTCCCTTCCGGAATTTTTAGAACGTCCACAATCTCTTGATAACTCAACTCTTCGATGTCGCGCAAAATCACGCACGTTCTTAAATCCGTCGGTAACTTATCAATGCCTTCCTGCACTTGCTTTGCCAACTCGCGTCGTTCCATGTCTTTCTGCGCCGAACTTCCAACTGCGTGGAGATGAAACGTATGGTCTTCAACATCGTCGGCAAAAGAATTTTGCGGATTTCGCTGGCGATGTCTGTAATCGTCAATTATCAAATTTCGCGCCAGCCGCATCAGCCAATTTGCCAAATCGCCTTGTTTGGCATCGTATTGGTCAAGCGTTTTGTAAATGCGGACAAAAACTTCCTGCGTTAAATCTTCCGCCGCTTCGACGCTCGACGTAAAACGAAAGGCAAGGTTAAAGATTCGGCGCGAAAAGGTTGTTACAATTTCTTCCCACGCCGCGCCGTCACCCGCGTGACAACGCCGCACAATGTCCGCGCCGTTACTCGTCACTGCCGCTTTTAATGCTTCCAACTCGTGTTTCTCCAAAAAAGCAATTGCCTTTGCCTGAAAAGCAACAAAGTCTGAAAACCCGCCTTGTCAAACCTTTTTTACGAAGGCGTAGAAAGAAAAGTTCCATTGAAAAAGTAAAAAGTAAGAAGACAAACAGTAAATGCTGAAAAGTTAGAAAAGGAAAGGGGTGAGACAAGGCATTTGTTTTTTACGTTTTTACTTTTTCATTCTTTCACTTTGCCTTTTTACTTTTGCTTTTGAAATACTGTATCTTGTGTCTTTATTGTGTATGTAACACAATTTGTAAAATATACAAAATTACCATCGCTTTTAGGAAAGAAATAAAATTATTTCCAAGGCGGGAAACAAGCAATTTGCGAAAGTCACTAAAATTTATTTTATTGTTTTTATTCGCCATACTTATCTTCTGGTTTTTCGGAAGAAACTTAAATTGGCAGCAAGTCAGTCAGAGTTTGCGGAAGGCAGATGCTTTCTACATAACGGTGGCGACTTTGATTATTTGTCTCGGTTATCTTTTACGCGCTGTTCGCTGGAAGGTTTTGCTTGCGCCGATAACCGAATCTTCCTTAAAAGAGCTTTTTGCGACCACGACAGTCGGTTTTGCGGCAATTTTTCTAGTTGGCAGAGCCGGCGAGATTGTGCGTCCGATGTGGCTTCCGATGCGCGATAAGCGCGTTCGTCCGTCAGCCGCGCTGGTTACGCTTTTTATCGAGAGAATTTTTGATTTAGCGGCTTTGATTTGCTTTTTTGCCATCAATTTATTGTGGTTTAAAGCTCCGATAGGACGCGAAGCTGAGTTTGAATACGTGCGCTGGGTCGGAATCTTATTGCTCGTCTGCGTCGGCGTCGGTTTTTTGGGATTAATATTATATCAAAGATTTTCGCCGCAATTCGTTGCTTGGACTGAAAAAAAGATTGACAAATCATTCGTTCCGCAAAAAATTAAAAGCATAATTTTAAGCATTTTGAAACAGCTTGCTACGTCATTGCAAATTTTGAAAGATTGGCGAGAGGTTGTTTCAGTCGTCTTCTGGACTTTTTTGCTCTGGTTGTCGATTGCCATTCCAACCTGGTTTGTACTTTTGGCGTTTAATTTGCCGCTTAGTTTTATTGATTCTCTGTTTATAATGGGTTGGGCGGCAATCGGCTCCATTGTACCGACGCCGGGTGGGGCGGCAGGCGCGTTTCACGCCGCAACGGCGGGCGGTTTGATATTTTTAAACGTCGAACGTGAACAAGCGGCGGCGGTTTCAATCGTGATGCATCTGGTTTATTTCGCACCTGCTCTCTTTTTTGGAATATACTACTTTTTACACGGCGACATCAGTGTTGCGCGTTTTAAAGGCTTGCTTGATGCGGAACACGCCGTGGAGGAAATTGAGGAAGGCGAACAAAACAGTGAACAGTCAACAGTGAACAATCAACAAAAACTGATAACTGATTTATGAAATGTCCATTTTGCGGATTTCTGGAAGATAAGGTCGTTGATTCGAGAGAAGCTAAGGATGGCGATTCGATTCGGCGGCGGCGCGAGTGTCTCGAATGCAGCAGGCGTTTTACGTCTTATGAAAGAATTGACGAGATTCCGTATATGGTCATCAAAAAGGACGGAAAACGTGAAGGCTTTGATCGTAATAAAATTATGGCTGGCTTGCTTCGCGCTTGCGAGAAACGACCGATTTCCTCGTCGCAGCTCGAGTCAATCGTTGATTCGGTAGAAAAATATGTGCAAGAATCGCCTGACCGAGAACGCCCGACCAGCGATGTCGGCAAAATAATTATGCGCCGTCTCAAAGAACTCGATAAAGTTGCCTACGTTCGTTTTGCTTCCGTTTACCTTGAATTTGAAGACGTTTCCGAATTTATGACCGAACTCAAATACTTGGTGCGGGCGCGTGAAAAATCCACAAAAAGAAAACCGAAAAGAAGTAAAAAGTGAAAGTGTGAAAAAATTAAAAAGGGTGAAAAGAAAGTTGCCTCTGAGCCTCTATCTTGACAACCTTCCGGCTTTTTCACTTTTTCACTTTCGTATTTTGCGCTAATCTATCCTCAATTATGTTGAAAATTTATCAAATCTCGTTCTTATTTGTTTTTATCATTTTTTTTGCCTTAAACGCTTTCTCGCAAAATAAGTTTGAAGGCTACAATCTTTTTCTTGACGTGCCGGAAACTCACAAATCTCAGACTTGCGCGTTACGCTATTCTCCGCCGCAAACCGATGTTACTATTACGGATTTAAACACCACTACGCCGATGAAAGTTTCGGCGTGTGATAGCACGACACGAATAACACGGAGCGGTTCAATAACAACAATGCGCGGCAGCGCAGCGGATTCTAAATGGTGTTTTACGGGTGAAGACAAGCGCTACCGAATTACTTTTAAAGGCGACCAATATGCTGGACAAATCGCTTACGATTGGATTGCCACGCCCGACAGTCCCGGAATTTACAATATCAAAGATTTCGGCGCGGTCGGCGATGGCACAACCGACAACACGAATGCATTCAAAAGCGCAATGGCTTTTATCGCTTCGCGCAATGGCGGAACTTTGCAGATTCCCGAAGGTGATTTTGTCGTCGCTTCGCCCGTCACTTTATCTTCCGGCGTAGTCATTCAAGGTGTGAGCGCCATTACAACGCTTGCGCCGACGAACAATGTTGTCAAACAAAATCCGAGCCGAATTAGACTGCGCGGTACAAACCGCGCTCTTTTCCGCATCGGCGAATGCGTCGAGAACATATCAATTAGAGATTTGGAGCTTTTCGGCGAAAGCAATGAGGGAACTTCCGGCATCGAAGCCGTCGGCGCATTTATGTCCTCGCAAAATTTTTATTTCGAGCGAGTTGTCTTTCAAGGCTTCAATCGCGGATTTTACGCTCACGGATTACCCATTACGACTTTCGCGTGGCAGTTTGATTACATAAAATTCAACCATTGCCGCTTTGTTTATAACCGCGACGCTGGAATTTATTCGGACGTGATAAATTCGGATTGGAAGATTGAAGGAAGTATGTTTATGAACCCGAAACGCACTCCGACGACGAACGCCAACTCGATGCATTTCGAACACGCGGGCGCAATTCTTATCCAGGACACTTTTGGCGGCGGTTTTACATCGGCTATCGGGGGTATATTTCTCGACGTACTCGACAGCGCGATTCTTACCGTTCTTAATTCGCAAACCGAATCAATGACCGCTTCAATTGTTTATAACGGAGCCGGGGTTCCAAATGCGGGCGATTATTCCTACCCGATGACTTTAATCAACAATGTATTTGGTCACCCGATTATTTTCAAAGCCCGCCGCACACTGGTTTCTACCGGCAATCTTTACGGAGCGAATACTTTTCAAGCCGACGAGCGCCTGCGAGTTTATTCGACGGGCGACCGGTTTTGTTATGACGGTTACACGCTGGGTTGTCAAACCACTACACCGAAAACAATCTTTGACCGCGCCACCGTTGTCTTTATGACCGGACAATCGGATGAAGGAAGCGTTAAAGGGCATCCGACATTTTTCGGCACCGACGTTCAATTTGGTACGCCGGTTCAAATGCCTTCGATTTTGCAAAGTGCGCTGCCTACTGGAAAACCGAACGGCTCAGTAGTGTATTGTTCAAATTGCCGCCGCAACACAACGCCGTGTCAAACGGGCGGAACAGGCGCACCGGCAATGGTTGTTAATAATCAATGGAGCTGTTTGTAAAAGGGATGAAGGATGAAACTTTGAGTGATGATAATGTGAGAAGTGAAATGTGATAGGAAAAATTACTACCTTTCGCATTTTTCAAGTTTCATATTTCATCCCTTAATAAAATAGAAACATATACATTCTCTAAAATTTTGAGGGTTCCAGAACAGTTAGAAAGCAAAGATTAAAAATCGCCGGAAAACAGCTTTTTTGAACGGATTGCAGGCGTTTTACAAGTTGCTAAACAGGCTCGAAACCTGTAAAATAATAGTATGTTTTAACCGCGCAAAATTCTGAATTTTATGCATTTTTCACACCTTTCTGATCAAACTCTTCAGACAGCAAAATCTTTAAAAAAGTTATCTCAAAAATAAGGAAAAACGAATGGAAACACTTTTAGAACGCAATCAAGTTAATATAGAAGACGAGATGCGGCGGTCATATCTCGATTACGCAATGAGCGTCATCATCGGACGCGCTTTGCCGGACGTACGCGACGGACTCAAACCCGTTCATCGCCGCGTCCTTTGGGCAATGCAGGAACTCGGTAATTATTACAACAAGCCTTACAAAAAATCAGCCCGCGTCGTCGGCGACTGCATCGGAAAATATCATCCGCACGGCGACACCGCCGCATACGACACGATTGTGCGGCTTGCACAGGAATTTTCCCTGCGTTATCCGCTCGTTGACGGGCAGGGAAATTTCGGTTCGATTGACGGCGATAATGCCGCCGCGATGCGCTATACGGAAGTCAGAATGCAGAGAATGACTAACGAAATTATGGCGGACATCGAAAAGGAAACGGTTGATTTTCAACCGAATTACGATGAATCGTTGTCCGAGCCAGTAGTTTTGCCGACGCGCGTTCCGAATCTTTTAATCAACGGCTCGGAAGGAATTGCCGTCGGTATGGCGACGAAAATTCCGCCGCATAATTTAAATGAAGTTATTGACGCGACAATCGCGCTGATTAAAAATCCTGAAATTACAATCAACCGGCTTATCGAACACATTCCGGGACCGGATTTTCCCACAGGAGCGTTTATTTACGGGCGCGAGGAAATTCACAACGCCTATCGGACCGGACGAGGCATTTTGCAAATGCGGGCGAAAGCGGGAATTGACCGCATCGGGCGCGGTGAGCGTGAGCGTGATGCGGTGGTTATAACGGAAATTCCGTATCAGCTAAACAAAGCGCGTTTGATTGAAAAAATCGCCGAACTAGTCAACGAAAAACGGCTCGACGGCATTTCGGAAATCCGCGACGAATCAAACCGCGAAGGAATTCGCGTTGTCATTGAACTCAAACGCGATGCGATTCCGCAAGTTGTTCTCAACAAACTTTATAAACTGACGCCTCTGCAATCTTCGTTCGGCATTATCAGTATTGCGATTGTTAATGGTCAGCCGAAGGTTTTGAATCTCAAACAGATGCTCGAAGCGTTTGTCGAGTTTCGCCGCGAAGTCGTGCGCCGCCGCACCGAATTTGAACTTCGCAAAGCGCAGGCGCGGGCGCATATTTTGGAAGGTTTGAACAAGGCAATTGACGCGCTCGATTACATCATTCCGCTTATTCGCAATTCGCGCTCGATTGACGAAGCGAAAGCGTGGCTGACCGGAAATTTCGCCACGCTTGAAGAAGTAAAAACCTGGCGCGGCGCTCCATCTGATAAAACGCTTGCCGGATTTTTGAAGGACGTGGAGAAAGTCGTCGGCGGTTTGCGCTTTACCGATATTCAAGCTCAGGCGATTCTCGATTTGCAATTGCGTCGTTTGTCCGCGCTCGAACGTCAAAAAATCATTGATGAACTAGAAGCAATTTTGAAATATATCTCTGAACTCGAAGCAATTTTGGCGAATGAGCAATTGCTACGTCAGGTTATTGTTGACGAATTAAAGGAAGTTAAGAAAAACTTTGGCGACGCGCGTAGAACAGTAATCGTTGATGCCGGAATCGAATTGAAAATCGAAGACTTGATTGCCGACGAAGAAGTTGCGATTACCGTGACCAACGCCGGTTATATTAAACGCACGCCGGTTTCCGCGTATTCAAAACAAGGACGCGGCGGCAAAGGCAGATTCGGCGCAAAGGCGAAGAATGAGGATTTTGTCGAACATCTTTTCACAGCTTCGACACACGCCTTTTTGATGATTTTCACCGACGAAGGACAAGTTTATAAAATCAAGGTCCACGAAATTCCCGAACCCGACACAGCCGCGCGCGGAAAAGCGTTGGTCAATCTCATCAGTATTCCAACCGAGCGCAAACTCGTCGAAGTTTTGCCGGTGCGCGATTTTACCGACGACGTTTTCGTCACGATGGTGACGAAAAAAGGAATTATCAAAAAATCCGCGTTGACCCAGTATCAAAACATTCGCGCCAACGGAATTAATGCCATAAACATTGATGACGACGACGAACTTTTGAATGTTTTCGTGACCGACGGAACGAAACAAATTTTTATCGCCACGCACGACGGAATGGCGATTCGATTTGACGAAAGCGACGCGCGTCCGTTGGGCAGAGTCGCTCGCGGCGTGCGCGGCATTAATTTACGAAAAGGCGATTTCGTAGTTACGGCGTGCGCCGTTTCAAAAGACGAATCGGAAAAAATGCTAAAAACAAATAAGAACGAGATTTGATAAATTTTCAACATAATTGAGGATAGATTAGCGC